>Ga0209933_1000354_pt1 | contig 93459 bp, 82 predicted proteins | sample ThiBiot_300_biof_FD_183944 | JGI IMG/M metagenome (GOLD analysis project Ga0209933, IMG submission 183944) | Wastewater bioreactor microbial communities from Cape Town, South Africa - Thiocy_cont_300_biof (SPAdes) | ecosystem: Engineered > Bioremediation > Thiocyanate > Unclassified | place... | reverse complement strand
TCTCGGTTATCGTCTCCGTTGTCGCCGAGTAGTAATCCCCTTGCGTGACAAAGCCATCTTCATCCAAGGGACCGAGGGGCTTGTTATTGATGTAAACCTCGTCAATGGACTCCGATTCATGCGCGGCATGGACTGCTACGATATGCTTGTATTCGTCGTTATTGCCGCTTGCCAGAACCGCCACCACATCGGCGCCTACCTTAGCTTTGCCGTAAACGTAACGATGGGGGGCATCCGTGGCAATGCGGGTGATGGTCCGGTCTTGCAAGGAGTTTAAAAAGTCTTCCCTGGCCTTGGCGGCTTGCCTCTTCGCCTTTTTTGCAGCGGCCTTCTGAGCAACCACCCCAAAAACGGTTGTGCCGACAGTCAGGCCAATAGACGCAACGGTAACAAGTGTCGCTACCGAAGCCTCGGTGATCGCGGCAGCTATACCACCTATTGCAACGAAAACTGGCGGCATGTCCAGGCCTCCTTCACAGCCATGCGATCGGTGAAGACCAGGCCTTTCTCTCCGACAGAAACGATGTGCCGGCCGCTGAACAGGTGCGCTGCATCCTGATAGATAGTCAGGTCGCCATCCCACGCAAAGTTGGCGTTAATCTGTTTCAGGTTACTGGAAAGCAACAAAGGCAGGCCGCCCAGGTTCTTTACCTTCCTGCTTGCCTCCAGGGCTGAACTCCAGGGCCTGTGTGCACTTAAAAAGTCCTCGCCCATTACCAGTTCCAGCCATCCGATAGCGAAAGTGCAGCAGTCGTTTTCTCCCCACTTGAAGGGCTTGTTGTGATGCAGCGATATGTATTCGTGGAGCTTCATTTATGCCGTCGCCATCAGATCATTAATCTTGGCCTTCAGTGCCTTGGTTACTGGATTCTTCGGTTCCCGAGTCATTTTCGGGAAATTGTCGGGGAGCTCGCTCTGGTCAATAAAACCTTCCTTGAATGCTTCGGTAAGGTAGCGATAGGCGCGGGACTCGGGGTCCCTCAGCGATCCCAATTCCAGGATGCACATGGGTATAAGGCTCCCTGCTGCGAAACCTGCGAGAGACAATCCTTCCCGTAAATCTTCTTCAGCAGTTAATGCCTCATCCAGTTCCTTGAGCTTTGCGACAACCTTGCGGACGTTTTCATGGTGTACTGGCCGGAACCGCTCCACGACTTCAAAAGATGCCGCGGACCGCTTATCCATGACTTTCTGTTCCTGAAGTCGAATAGCAGCCTTGATGACTGAAATACGCGTGATCAGCTCCTGGTAACTCTCCAGCAGTTTCGCTTCATCGGTAATCTCGGGACTTGATCCATCTTCCAGCATCTTCTCCGCCGCTTCTTCAATGGGATTACGCTGCCGGGGTCCTTTTCCAAAATGCATATCGATCAGAATTGCGTCTCTCTTTCCTTCCGCCTCGACCAGTTGCAGCCGCAGATCAGCCAGTTTGTTGCTTGCAGAGGCGTATTCCTTATCGTCCGAAAGTTTGGGCAGTACAAAAGCTTGTTTCTTCATTTTGATGTTTCCTTATGGTTGAAAAGTTTTTGAATTGGATATTTCAAAATCCTGTCTTCGGCCTGGATTATGGTCTGACCAGCTTCAGCGGCGCAGCGGTTTGAGTGAACTTGCTGGCGGCCTTCTGTGCCTTGTCTGCCTGCTCTTCCTTTTTCCCGCCATCAGCTTTCTTTGTGTGCGTGTATTGCACAGCCGCTATGGCAGCTCGCACCTGCAAGGGAGTTGCCCAGATCCTTCCAAGCGCCACATCTTGAAGAAGAGTCAGCATGTCGCGGTCAGCGACCGAGGTTGGAACCTGTTTTCCTTTCCTTGGCGGGCCAGCCCCTGGGCGACTCCCGCCCCATTTTCCTTTCTTTTGGGCCATAAATCACATCATCTAACTTGATTATTTGCAAATAATCAAGATGCGCGTTTTCTCCAGTAAATCAACGTCTTTCTTTACCTTTTACGCCCGCGATCTTGATTAATTTCAAAAATGGAATTTTTTGTCTGCGTGAGACCCAGCGCGGTGTCCAAGGGAGAATGCTCCAAAGTTTTGCCCACCCCCACCCTATAGAAGGGCGAGCCACAGCTTTCTTTCATTCCTGCTTTGTCCAACGGCGAGGGCAAGCTTCCTTTCATTTCTTTTTCGCCTGCTTCCCTGTTCAAGAGCCAGCTTCTGCTTAGCTATCAAAGAGCGTGTGTTGGGAATAGGCCTGCCGCTCTTGCCGTTCATGATCCTGTTTCTGTAGAAGGTCATCATCCAGTGGTTGTAATGGTTCATCGCTTATTCCTTAATGATTATTCAAAGGTACTCTCTTGGACGCACGGATTTCCCGCTGTCCGGTCTTCTTTGCAAACACGCTCAGGTTCCTTTCCAGGTTCTTGAGCCGTTCATCGTTTGCTTTTTTGAACTCAGTAAATGCCTTGCCCTGGTCCAACACCAGGTTCTTTATTTCTTCGCTGTCCATATGCTGAAATCCCTATACAATGTCAACGTAATACTCATGAAACAAGTATAGAGACATGATACAAAAGGGAATTCCCGATATAGCGCTATCAGGGAAAAGAATGATTGAAAAAATATTGGGGTAAATAACGATGCCCAGCCGCACCGTTATCTGTAGGGGAGTTACCGGAGGTTTGCCTTGCACCAACTCAGTTTGTTTCGGATGCTCTTGAATGTGAGTTGCTGGCGGCCTGTGCGGGGATGGTGATAGGTGACAAGATGCCAGATGCGGTCCACCTTCTCTATCGGGCTTTCGTTATCGCCGTACATATCCCGGCGAGCAGCCTCCAGTTCCAGCTCATGCAAGAGCCGGTCAAAGGTAACAGGGCCATCTATCGTGGAAAATAGTTTGAGGAGATAGTCTTTCAGGAAGCCGGGTCTTTTGCCGATTCGCTGTTGTTTCTGAAACGAGAGTCCCAGCTTAACCAGAACAAGAACCTCTTCTCGTTCAGGGCTGGGCGGAAGAGAGGTCTCGACGTAGCGGGTGAGGTTCATTGATTATTCTGTGCTCCCATCGTCAGGAAGCAGGCTGCGTTTTCTTCCTTCGGTTGAGGCGTAAGTATTGCCGGTTTCCTCTGCGTGTTGCTCGATAACCTGCAGCAGCGCCAAGCCATCATAGTTTTTCCGTGGAATCTCCAGGTCGAAGACGGCAATCTTTCGAATTCCTACTGTCACTGTCACCGGATCAGTGTTTGTGTCATCCACCACCACCGCATACTTGAGCTCGGGATTACTCTCCAGCATGTCCTCTACCCGCTGTTGCCTGCTATCGTTCGCCGCTTCCTCGGTTTCGCCTTCCCAAGGGTTTGCTACTGCTACCGTTGCTACTTTTGCGACAGTTTGCTCATCTTCGTTAACAAAATAATTTTGTGATATATCCCCTAGATATGACCCCTCAAAAGGTTCAAAAGGTGCTTTTGAGGGTTTTGAGGGCTGGATATCAGGGGTACATGCAGAAAATTTTTCGTTTTCCATCTGCTTCAACCTTGAGAGATAGCTGCTCATGCTTCCTCCCTGATCCAGTGGTAAAGCGTGGTCGGCCGCCCGCCGGTCTCCAACTCTTCCTCCCTTAAGTGGTGGTATTCCAGGAGCAGATTGATGGCCGCTTGCGTCTTGCTCGGATTCTCCAATCCCGCCCAGCCTTTCTGGGAAACTTCACGCGCCTTAAATGGACTATCGAGTTTTCCCGTTTGCAGACGCCTGAGCAAGGTCTTGGCCGCGTCTATGTCGGGCCGGGTTGCATAGCTGTATATCCGTTTTGCGTGACTCTCCAGGTATTCGCCGAAGGCGATGGCGCGAAGCAGTGAGGCTTCCGTCACCGGGCCATGCCGGGTATCGCAGAGATGATTGATAAGCGCCAGCGAAGGAATCAGCTTCCGGTACTTCGAGAGATGTGACACGATGGCGGGATGTTCTTCACCGGACCGCAACCTATGCTCGAGTGTCGAGCGCCATTCGGAAAACAAGACTTGTGCCTCCCGATCGAAGCGCAGGAAGGGCACATTACCGTATAAATCCTCCTCTGCTCCGATCTCTGCCGGGTTCAGGCTGTCCAGCCTCTCCGCGATCATGTTCACCGTTTCGCGCGCGGAACTGTTCGGATAACGATCTACTTCCTTCCACTTGGGAGAGATGTCGGGATACACAATCAGGCCGAAACGCTGCAGCAGGCCGTCTGCTCCAGCCCCGCCGGCGGTAGCCTGCCTTACATATTCCGCCAATACCCCGGGCTGAATGCCGCCTATGATCGAAAGGCAGAGCGCTTCGATATGCAGCCCCTTGCCCCGCATGATGCGGTCGAAGGTATAGGGCGCATCACCATCTGCCGCGGTTAGGTAGAACGACCGGGCAACCTCCTGGCCGCTGGCGTCGAGCTGTTTCAGCAACCCCACCAGTTCATCGGCTTCCACCAGCAGGCCGTTGGGGTTTTCTATCAGCAATTCCCCAAGCGCTTCATAGCTCGCGTTATTGGTAATGTAGCGCTTCAGGATCGGGGCGTCCTCAGCCTGGGAGGATTGCAGTAAGGCGGAAACGTCTGCTTCACCACCCTTTCTCAGCGATGCGCGCGCCCTGGTCTTGTTGACTGACTTTTGCAACTGGGCAAGTTCGGCTTTGGCGTCATACTCGCTCTTGGCAGCATTGAATGATTCGAATGCCCTGGCCTGCAGCTTCTTTATGGGAGACAGGGTATCTTTCAATGTCGGGCTCTTCAGGGCGCCGGAATGGCCGACGATCGCGCCCCAAAGATTAGGGATAACGGTCCAGTCGTTGTTCCGCATGGGTCGGATGCCCACTTTCCGCCCGATTATGGTGGACAGCATCACTATTCCGCCGACCGCCCCGAAGTCCGGCGGGCACTGCATCCGCTCGGAAATATCCCGCACATAGTCGCGTAGCGCATCCGGCAGATAGGCGTAATCGAAAGGTGCGACTCCGGGCAGTGCGGGAAGTGGATCCGGTTTGGGAATCTTTACCTCGATCACCTTCGATAAAGGGCGGCTTGATGATTTTGCCGCCGCTCGGAAAGCCGCCTGTGCTTCGGGTGTGGCCTCCACTGCCACGGCATTAATCATGCGGCCTCCCGTTGCGGCAACTCGAATGCTTTGATGATGGAGATTGCGTTGCCGGTGTCGATCAGGTCCAGGGCAAAGGTTGCGAGCCAGGAGGGATTGATTTTCAGAATAGCTTCTGTCAGATCGTTTACCCGGTGCGCGTCTTTTCGGTAATAAACGATCTGCACTGGAAGGCCGGCGAGGTAATAGAAATTCAACTGATCCGCCGGCATGTCATCGGGAATGACTATGCGGGTATAAGCCTTTGCAATCTCCCAGCCGAACGTCACCATGACGATGCGCAAGGGCATCTTTCCGGCAAGCCGCATTTCCATGATCTGCTTGCCGTATGCTGGCATTCGTTTCACGTTCATGGCGCGGACTCCTCTTCCAACGCGAAGCGTATGTGTTCCTCTCGGTGTTCTTTAACCTCGCTTTCGGTCATAAGGGTTTCTGGCTTCCAATCGAATACATCAGGCTCGCCAGCTGCAAGAGAGACATGGATATACTCTGCAAGGGTGGCGATGAAACCCGCCTGAAATGATGAGGAGGAAGCGCTGACGCTCTTCAGGAACACGGCTTTGATCTCGTCCCGGTCCCGAAAATAACGCTCAACTGAATAGTCATTTGTCTCGGGATTATCGAAGCCACGGCGCTCTATCTTGGTGGCGGCTTGGAGCGCTTTCATGCAAGCGGCAGCGCCTTTAAGAGATTCAGAGGTTGGCTTATTCATGACGCGATATTCTTCAGAATGCCGGCCTTGAGCACCTCTATCGTGCCCAGGCAGAAGGTTTGTCTTTTTTTGAGGACACCCGTAGCGCCGGTTATAAAACTCAACTTTCCCTTGGTATTTGATGTCTCGACAAATACCAGGCCGGTGGATATTCCGGCTTCGGCGCGATCCAGCAGATCACGAAGTGCGTCTACATGTTCCTGATCTTCGGGTTTGCGTAGGGGAACTACTGGCGCTAGTTCTACAACAGGCTTTGTATCAGCCGCACTTTTATCACCTTCTCCACCCTTCAAAACGGGAGAAACATTTTTCCCAGGTGCGCGTTTAACCTTGCGTTTAGACTTGCTCATTGCTCGTTTCCTCCATAGAAGCACGTTCTATCTCTATCTGCTTATCCAGTTCAGCGAATACATCCATGCGCTTCGCTCCCTTCAAAAGATATCGAGATAGCTCAGTGAAAAAGCCGGCCCTATAGCCAGCAGCGGCAGAATCATCCTCAAAGTCGATATCCCGGATGATGTGACTAAGGATATTGTTTGGAACCGCTGAGGGATCGTCTTTCAGATATTGGACGAAGTGTGCCGCGTACTCCATGCCAATCCGGCAAGCAAGCCCGTAGTCATCGATGCGCGGAACGTACCAATGACAAAAAGGCACGCTCGTTATTTCATTCAGATTTTTAGGGCCATGCTCGAACGGAAGCTGGACAGGGCCGAACGTTTTTCCCTTATTCGCTTTGTAGTCGTGGCGTTTCGGAATAACCGGCAGAGAGGGAGCGTATTTAGTCATGGCTCGTTTCCTCCTTTCCCCAGCCAAGCTTGATATCGGTCAGCGTTGCTGTTGTGCGGGAGATCCGTTCAGCCACACTTTGCATCAAACTGATAAGCGCTTCGCTTTCACCGAATGAAAGGGAAACATGATCTTCCTGGGAATCCTGTACCCGCATGATGAACGTGCACAGGAACTCGGAAAGGTTGGAAACCTCGCAGAGTTCGCCAATTACAGGCGTCAATTGATCGGGAAGAATGGATACGTCAGCCTTGGATTGGTCTTGGGTAGGCTTAGTCATGACTCGCGCCCTCCACCAAGTAGCCCACAAGCCCCGCGTTTTCGGTGCGTTCGCGAATAACGGCAATGTCGTTGTGCAACAGATCGGCAATGTTTTTGCCGTGCTTGGCCAAACCTTTTATTTCTATCGCTTCGTGGTTTTCCGCCAACAGCTCGATGGCGGCGAAGAGAGCTTGCATGGACTCGGCAGCCTCCATGCTGATGTAGCAATGGCAATCGAGATCCATCCTGGTGACAAGATGGAATCCGTTATTGATGGAATCGATGATAGGCTTAGTCATGGCAAGCGCCCTCCAATTGAGCGAGGTCGCGCACCGCCTTTTCGATTCTGTTTGCAAGGTCTTCAAGGACGTTGCTCAGCCCATATACTTCCTTGACCGATAACGTGACCTTTTCTCCTTCTTCCCGCGCGAATGTTCCACGCAGAAACTGGACAACATAAGTTGTCTCGCAGAGTTCGTTTATGGTGCTGACAAGCTGAGGATTATTGCTGAGAGATACAGGCGCGGACACGCCGGGGGAATTGGCTTTCATGTAAGACTCCTTTTCAAGCGGGTTAAATTTTCCGCTCTCCCGACGCCAATCGGGTGGGCGGACTCGTGCAGGTTGGCGTACCGAGAAAAGGAATCGGCGAGCCCTAAGGCTCCCCACACGAACCGCCCATAAAGGAGGGGTATTGCTATGTATGACGGACGCAAAAAAACCGCTCGCGGCGGTTGTCCGCCTTTTCATCGAGACGCCAATCTCGACCGATGGAACCCCACCGGCAGAGAAAGCATAATCCCAGGGTAATGCGGATGTCAAGCTTGATTGCATCATTGTGCTACTTCTCCCGCTGAGGTCATGGGAGCAGATAGCTTGGAAATCGCCCAGGCGTTCAGGTCTGAAGCGGTGTAAACGGCGCGATAGCCGAAGCGGCGATAGGATGGTCCGCCGCCTACGCTGGCGTATTTTTGAAGGGTTTTAGGGGAAGTTTTTAAACCAAGATTACCAAGGTAAGCAGCAGCCTCGGCACGGTCTAAATATCTTTCTGTCATTCTACTGTAACTCCAATCATTGATAGGAATTACAAGACTACAGAAAGTAAAACTTTATTTCTAAATGTATATTTACCTTATTTTTCGGGCAATTGTCCCCTTTAGTTCGGTTTCAAATACTCTTCAACAGCACTGCGGGATAGGCTTCGCCCGCTACTTGCAAAGATCAATCCAAGGCAGAGCGCCGCTGGAGATTCGGGGGAATCAGGCCATTGATTTACAGTTACAACCATTCCATATGATTCAAAGCAACGCTTTACTGAGTTGGCCGCATACCAATTCGCAGTAGCTATTTTTCTTCCCGGTTTGGCCGAGGAATTTGTTTCGAGCGCTACTTCTATTTCATTTATAAGGCGTTTCAACAATGCGCGCAGATTGTCCATAACAGGCGGCGCATCTTTCCTATAACTGAGGCGCCATAGTGCCAGTTCAACGCTTTCGGGCAGATTCTTAAGCTTTCGCACTAACGTCGTTGCGTCTCGGTTTAGATCTTTAAGGGTAGCCCTGAACTCTCCTGCGCTTAGCTCTTCAGGTTCGCTTCTGCATAGGCAACCGTAGATCATTGCAATATTTCTGATATCACTCACAAAAGCGTCGTCATTCTTTATGGAACGCAACATGTCTAATTGTGATGCGTCAAATTCAATATCCTCAACGATTGATCCAATTCCCGGCTCATAGCGCGGCTTTGGGGATGTCATTTTTCAATCTTTTTAATTGACACAACATTCTCAGAATCCTTTCCCATCGCTCCAGCCATTCCAGCGATAACAACAGATGCCGCTCGTTCTGCAAGCCCGCTCCTTGCATCCTGAGCCCAATGAACATACTTCTGAGCAGTTGAGAGTTGGCTATGTCCCAGAGTAGTCATGATCTCTGCAGCCTCTGCTCCCTGCATCGCCATATGTGAAGCCAGACTGTGGCGTAAACCGTGCAAGCCAATGCCTTCTGGTAGACCTGCCTCTTCCCGAACCTTATTCCAGGATTTTGACAGGGAAACTGCACCAGAGCCCTTGGAAGGCATGAAAACGTAATCCGAAGGGCTGCCCTCCGGCTGCCGAGAAATAATCGCTTGCGCAGCCGCTGGCAAGCCTATGATTCGTGGCTTTCCAGTTTTTCGTCCGGTTTTATGCTGCAAGGGAGGCAACGTAATAATGCCATTCTTAAGATCGACGTTTGAATGCAACAGATTGGCTATTTCTCCACGCCTGGCGCCGGTAAGAGCAATTATCCTAATCGCATCAGCGTGAGCTGGACGGACACGCTTTTCGTTTTCCATTCTCTCAAGAGCACGGAACAGACTGGCGTAATCATCTGAGTTGCGCATGATTGTGTCTCGCTTACCATCGCTCCCTACAGAAACATCCCTCGCCGGGTTTGCGGTAGCCAGACGTTCATCAATTGCCCATTTCATGATTGCACGAAAAAGACGAACCGACATACGTGCAGCGCCCTCACCCCCTCTGACAATGGAACGGCCCCTGCTACCTGTTTTTGTGTCCCGTGCCGTATTGCCGGCTCGAATATCAATAAAGGCCCGGCGCACGTCCTCGGCTGTTAATAGCTTTACGGATTTGCTGCCTAGCGTTGGTTTTAGATGACTGTTGATTCTGCCGCGGTCAACTGATTGAGTAGACGCCGCTTTCTCTAAAAACTTCGATGATTCCAAGTATAAATCCAGCAACTGCACAACTCTAATAGCTTTTCGATTGGCTTGTTTTTCCGCTAGCGGATCTGCACCGTGCACCACTTGATTCTGCAATTCCAGCGCTTTTTTTCTCGCCTGTTCCGCGGTGAGTTTATGGATCCGCCCGATAGTCGTTCGACGGGAGCGGTTTTCCTGTGTTCGGTACTGGTAGACGTAAGACTTTACACCGGAGGGAAGAACGAGAAGACCGAAACCTTTGATTTCAGTATCCCAAATGATGCGAGATTTCTGCTGCGCCTCAGCCGCAGCGACGATCCGCTTAGTGATCTTCTGCATTACCGTGTAAGCACCATGTAAGCAACTAATAGTAAAAAAAGGTCAGTTTGAGTATGACATCATCACCCGATAGTAAGAATATTTTATAATAAAATCAATGGAGAAGTAATAATTAGTATATACTGGTATTTAGGGGTAAATAGCTCAATTTCGCCCTCCGAAGGCGGGGGTCACACGTTCGAATCGTGTTGGGCGCGCCACTTTGGCATAAAACCGCGAACGCCAGCAACTGCGGCATATCCTCGACGGTTCGGTTTTCGATCCCATGATGTGATTCCGGCCACATCGCGGCGCAAACTTTCCCTGGTCAGCAAATGGAGGAGGGTAACGATGAGCAAGAATACAATCTGTCTGTGGTACGACCATGACGCAGAAGAGGCTGCGCATTTTTACGCCCGGACCTTTCCCGACAGCACGGTCGGCGCGGTGCACCGGGCGCCATCCGATTTTCCCGGCGGCAAGGCGGGTGACGTCCTGACGGTCGAATTCACGGTGTGCGGCCTGCCGTGCCTCGGCCTCAACGGCGGGAATGCATTCAGGCACAGCGAGGCATTCTCCTTTCAGATCGCCACCGACGACCAGGCGGAGACCGATCGTTATTGGAACGCGGTCGTCGGCAATGGGGGCACGGAGAGTGCGTGCGGCTGGTGCAGGGATAAATGGGGTCTGTCGTGGCAGATCACTCCGCGCGTACTGACCGAGGCAATGGCCAGGGGCGGCGATGCGGCGAAGCGCGCGTTCGGGGCGATGATGGAGATGCGGAAGATAGACGTCGCCAGGATCGAGGCGGCGGTGCGCGGCGAAGCATGAGCCTTCCACTCTTCACACATCCCCGTTCCCATCCTGCTCGACAGGAACGGTGGATCGCGAAGATCAAAGCTGCCGCGCCAGCGAAGATTTGTTCAGCGCTTCCTTAACCTTTCCCGTGGATGTTCCTATGATATGCGTATAATTTCATACGTATAGGCTCATATTTGCCGATCTGGCTAATGCGCCATTTAATCATCCTCTTACAATTTCCTTCCCCATCATTTCAGCTCAACTACCAGTCCTGATCGGTCTGAAAAACAGGCCACCACCCGCCCCAGGCGAAAATGGAAGTTTGACGGTAATCTATACTGAATATGGATGTGTTTCGCACCCGTATCGATTGCCTGGTTGCATAGTACATACGATCCCGGAAACCCTGCTCTTGGGGGCGTCTCATCCCGCATTCGGCAGGCGCAATTTCATAAGGAATCGGTATGTTACAGCTTGAGCTCCAAGATCCTTCCAACGATAGGCAAGCGAATGTGCTGGCGGTGGAAGAAGCGCGGCTGCTCTGCGCCAGCCTGCCGCTGGCGCTCGCCAGCAGTCTCGCGCTCGCGATCATTCTGGTATATATCCAACGAACAGTAATCGCCCCTGCCATATTATACGGGTGGCTCGCATCCATGGTTGTCCTTACCTTATGCCGGGCACTTCTTATCTCGCTCTGGAATGAAAAGAATGAAACCGGGATGACATTCGTCTTGAGCTGGAGATTGAAGTTTCGAGCAGGCGCGATTGCCGGCGGATTGATATGGGGTGCGAGCAGTATTCTGCTATTCCCGGCAGGCAACATGCCACATCAGGTGTTTCTCTCCTTCGTTCTGGCCGGAGTCTGCGCCGGAGCCGTCACCTCGCTATCCATAGACAAAATATCGGTACTGGGCTTCTTATCGCTGACCCTGGCGCCCCTGATAGGTCGCTTCATGCTGGAGAATACCGAAGCTTCCCTGTCCATGGGAATAATGACGGGGCTTTTTTTGATCGTCATTTCGCAAAATGCATCGAGAATGGGCCGTACTGTCAATGAAAACATAAGACTGAGCGTTGAAGCCTCGGCGCGTGAAACCGCCTTGCAGAAGAGTAAATCGAGCTTGCAGCAACTGAACCAGAATCTCGAACAACTGGTGGCCGAGCGCACCAGCGATCTCAGGGAAAGTGAAACCCGCTTCCGGTTTCTGTTCGAACAGGCCGCAGTGGGCGTGGCGCAGGTTGACACCGCATCGGGATGTTTTATGCGTGTAAACCAGAAGTATGCGGATATAGTAGGTTACACACGGGAGGAAATGCTCGCACTCGATTTTCAATTCCTTACCCACCCCGATGACCTCGAAACCGAGTTGGCCAATCTGGAGCGGCTCAAAACGGGGGAGATACGTGAATTCGAAATGGAGAAGCGCTTCTTTTTCAAGAACAAGGATCCGATCTGGGTAATGCTTACGGTTTCGCCCATGTGGCTGCCGGGAGAAAAACCTGATTATCACATCGCTGTCATACAGGATATTACCGGGCACAAGCTGGCGGAGGAGCAGATACACCAGCTCGCGTTTTATGACCCGCTCACCAGCCTCCCTAATCGGCGCCTGTTCCTTGACCGCTTGCAGCAGGCACAGGCCAATAGCGACCGGCACAAAACGAACTGCGCGATCCTGTTTATCGATCTCGACAATTTCAAGACGCTGAACGACACTAAAGGTCATGATATCGGTGATCTGCTCCTTGCCGAGGTGGCTCGCCGGCTCAAGGACAGCGTGCGCACCAGTGATACGGTAGCAAGGCTGGGAGGAGATGAATTTGTAATCATTGTGGAAAAGCTGAGCGACGAGCCAGGGCGAGCGGCTACCCAGGCTAAAAGAATCGGTGAAAAGATATTGGCGGGGCTCTCGCGGCCCTTTTCACTCCATGAGCTTGAATATCACGGCTCATCCAGCGTCGGGATTCGCCTGTTCAATGACAGTAAATCAAGCACCGATGATCTGCTCAAACATGCCGATACGGCGTTATACCAGGCGAAAGCCGCGGGACGGAACACCTTGTGCTTTTTCGATCCTTCCATGCAGATTGCGCTGGAAGCGCAAACCATGATGGCGAACGAGCTGCGCCTCGCAATAGCTCATCAGCAATTCGTGCCCTACTACCAGAAACAGGTGAATGCCGATGGTGGAGTCACTGGGGCCGAGATACTTCTGCGCTGGCAACATCCCGAGAAGGGAATGATTTCCCCCATGATATTCATTCCGATTGCCGAGGAGACAGGGCTTATTTGTCCAATCGGAAAATGGGTACTGCAAGTGGCTTGCGCACAGCTCAAACACTGGGAGAACGATCCACTCTGCTGCAATTTCCGGCTCGCGATCAATATCAGCGCGCGCCAGTTCCGGCAGCTGAATTTTGTGGATGAAGTGCTCGAGATACTGAAAGAAACCCGGGCGAACCCTCACAAACTCAAACTCGAACTCACCGAGAGTTCAGTGTTGCAGGATATAACGCTGGGTATTCAAAAAATGCAGGCCTTGTGTAATGCCGGAATACGCTTTTCGCTGGATGATTTCGGTACCGGGCAATCTTCCCTTGCCTATCTCAAGCGTCTGCCGCTGGAGCAGATCAAAATAGATCAAAGTTTCGTGAGCGACATCACCACTGATCCCAGCAATGAGGCTATCGTTCGCACCATCATCTCGATGAGCAAAAGCCTTGGCATGGAGGTGATTGCCGAAGGTGTCGAAACTGAAGAGCAGCGTGAGCTTCTTGCCCGGAGCGGGTGTTGCGCATACCAGGGATATTTATTCGGGAAACCAATGCCTATAGACGATTTTCAACGGCTGGCCGCCTCAAGGAAGGATATTCCGCACCACTGCTGACCTGCATACGGCAACGGTTCAGGGCTTTCGTGGACAAGGCTTCCGATAAAACATTCGTCTTCTTATATCTGGATACGAGCACCGAGTTCGAGGACGCGGCTAGCCGGAAGTTTGAAATATTCAGCAGCGCTGCTGGCGTTGCGCGCCATCGTGGCAAAGAGGCGCTCGCGCCACAATGCCATGCCGCGGCCAGGGCTCGGCACCACAATGTCCCGGCTCAAAAAGTACGAGGTTTTGAGCGGCTCGAACACAAGCCCGTATGATTCGCACATCTCCAGCGCGTACGGCAGGTCGGGCACATCTTTGAATCCGTACCGTACTGTCATTTGATAGAAGTTGGTGTTGAGGGGAGTTACCGTTATCCGCTCGGCCCCAGGTACGCGGGGGATCTCGATGTAAACCACGGTCAAAAATATCACACGTTCATGCAAAACCTGGTTATGAGCGATGTTATGCAGTAGCGCGTGGGGCACGCCATCGGGATCGGCAGTAAGAAAAATGGAGGTGCCGGAGACGCGTGCAGGCGGATGGGCCATTATTGATTCGAGAAATGGCCGAAGTGGTATCGCGACTGAATGCAGATGCTGGAACAGGATTTGACGACCTCTATACCAAGTCGCCATGAGTGAAAAAATCACCACTCCAATCACAAGCGGAAACCAGCCGCCCTGGGAAAGTTTCAGGGTAGTTGCAGCAAAAAAGGTGGCATCAACAGTAAAAAAAACGGCAGTGACACATATCGCTAAAATTCCCGAGTATTTCCAGGCATGGCGCAGGACAAAAAATGTAAGAATGGTTTCTATCATCATGGTAGCAGTAACTGCAAAACCATAGGCGGAGGCCAGGTCAGAGGACTTCCCGAACCCCAGTACGGCCATGACGACCACGGCGAGTAAAGTCCAGTTTACGAACGGTATGTAGATCTGGCCGATTTTTCGATCGGAAGTATATTTGATCTGCATTCGAGGCAGAAATCCCAGCTGTATCGCCTGTTTCGTCATGGAGAATACGCCCGATATGACGGCTTGTGACGCAATTACGGTCGCGATGGTCGCCAGCCCTACCGCGGGATAAAGCGCCCATGCGGGAAACAACAGATAAAAAGGATTGGAAATGGCTTGAGGATTTGCGAGCAGCAACGCCCCCTGTCCGAGATAGTTCAGTGTCAACGCGGGCAGGACGCAGCCATACCAGGCAAGACGGATGGGTTTTGCACCGAAATGCCCCATATCGGCGTAAAGTGCTTCCCCTCCAGTGACGGCGAGAACGACAGCCCCAAATGCAACAAATGCAAGCCAGCCATTGCCGATGCAGAAGGTCAGCGCATTTACCGGGTTGAATGCCTCCAGTATCTCCGGGGCGGCGCTGATATTCGCCATGCCGGTCACGCCCAGAGTCGCAAACCATACTAACGTTATCGGCCCGAACAACGCGCCGATGCCGCCCGTCCCATGCTGCTGGAGCAAAAACAGCACGATCAGGACCGCCAGGGTAATGGGCACTACGTAAGGCGTAAGCACCGGCGTCGCCACTTCCAGTCCTTCCACCGCGCTCAGTACGGATATGGCTGGAGTAATGACGCCATCGCCATAAAATAGCGCAGCACCAAAGGCGCCGACGAGAAACAGGCTGTTGCGCAGTTTGGGTCGATCCCGGACTGACGCGCTGGCAAGGGAAAGCAATGCCATGATTCCGCCTTCCCCGTTATTGTCCGCGCGCAATATCAGTGTGACATACTTGAGCGATATCACGACCATGAGCGCCCAGAAAATAAGAGAGATGATGCCGATTACATTATTTGGAGTAAGCGCCAGCCCATGGGCAGGATCAAAAACAGTCTTCATGACGTATAAAGGACTGGTACCGATATCGCCGTAGACCACTCCCAGGGCAGCCAGGCTGAGTAATGCGAGAGGCTGCTGTCCAAGCGCCCGCCCGGGCCTTTCAGTTTCGCTTGTCATGATAGGTGCATGAGAACGACGGAAACGTTGCCAATGTGTTCTTGAAAAGAACGGCGTCCGGGTAACGGACCATGCCAGCCAGCGGAAACTCGATCAAAACGCTTCTCCCGCATCAGGTGCAGCCAATCGGTATGGAATCCCGCAAACGCCGGCGTGAGGAGAAAGGATTATTGAAGCAGCATGTCTGGCGAAATACTCGCACGCAGGTTCACCACCGCATCCCCTTCCTTCTCCTTATGACTGAACCACCAGATAGCGCCTTTTTTCATATTCCATTCCGCTGGCCCACCACTCAGTATGAGAGCCGCGGTTTCTCCCAGAGTGGGCTGATGACCTACTACGACGACAGTACCTTTCGCATCCGGCCAATTGGCAAGGGCAAGAATAGTCTTTGCCGAGGCACCCGGCCCCAACTCATCGATAATTTCAAACCTGGCTGCCAGCGCTTCGGCAGTCTGACGGGTTCGACTCGTAGGGCTTACAATGATTCGCGCAGCTTTTGGCAGTCTGGGCGTGAGCCATTCGGCTACCGCTTGGGCCTGTTTCAATCCATGAGAAGTGAGCTTGCGTGCGCTATCGGGCATGCCATCCTCAGCTTCTGCATGCCGCCAAAGTATGAGTTCCATTACTTGCTCCCAAGGTAGTGCGAATACCGCATTCGCCGAAAGCGTTCCTGCCATATCCGACTTGCCCCGGAGTTCGAGACATGCCGACACAGGCTATTGTCAACCGCTGAGCACTAGGGAATGTGGTTATGGCAGGATAGCTGTTGCCAGCTTGATTGATGGGGAGGCGAAACCTGATGAAGTCTTGTGAAACACAAACGGCGGGCACCCGCCCGCCTTTCTTCCGATCAGGACTTCAATGCCGACATGGGGGCGCCAAAATTGATATGGAAAGGCGCTCCATCTATCACCAGCGCCGGAACCGATTTCACGCCGGCCTCTTCAGCGGCTGCGATACGGTCCGCGTGCTCCCCAAGATGCACGATTTCAACATCATAACGCTGCGGATCCAGCGCATCAGCTACCTGACGCTCAGCCTCGACACATACAGGGCAGCCAGCGTGATAAAAGGTGGCAGTTTTTTTCATAGTCTAATATCTCCGTAAGTTTAAATGTCCGTGGGATTCCCAGGTTCGCATGAGTTGGCTATCAGCATGCGACTCGGCAATTATACCCAAGACCTTCAGCGTATGAAAGGCGGCCAGCCGGGAGGAACTTGTGTCCCGCCTTTCGTGCAAATCTGCCGGAAGGGCTGCATGGCGGTGTATCGCATTACGGCCCATCTGGCCGCTTGAGCGTCAGGGCATGGGAATAGATCATGTTCCTGCTTTCGCCCGTTATCTCTGCGGCAAGCCTGACCGCCTGCGCGAGCGACAACTCCTTCATCAGCAATGCCAGAATATGTTGGGCTTTTTCGCTGAGTCCACTTTCATTTTTCGCCTCGGCGCCGGAAACCAGCAACACGAACTCTCCCTTCTGGCGATTTGCATCAGCATGAAGCCAGGCGCAAGCCTCTCCGAGGCAACAGCTATGCATGGTCTCGAATAATTTGGTCAGCTCCCTTGCAATGATCAACTCGCGATGTCCGCCCAGAATTGCAGCCAGATCTTCGACGCATTCCAGAACCCGGTGCGGCGCTTCATAAAATATCAATGTATAGGGTTGCGTTTTCAATCGCGCTATTTCTCGTCTGCGAGATCCGCTGCCGGCCGGAAGAAAACCATAAAAGATAAAAGGCGAAGCGGCAATCCCGGAGGCGGATAGCGCGCAGATTGCCGCGTTGGCGCCGGGAACGGGCACCACTTCATGGCCTTGTTCCCGCACCAGCTTCACCAGACTGGCACCCGGATCGGAAATTCCCGGGGTGCCGGCATCGGTGACGAAAGCGGCGGTCTTTCCCGCAGCAAGCAAACCAATCAACTTTTCCGCACCACGCCGCTCATTATGCTGGTGCAGGGCCATTACCTGGCCCGGGATCGAGTAGGCCTTTAAAAGATGACGGGTTATGCGCGTGTCTTCCGCGGCAATCATGTCAACCGCTGCAAGTATATCCAGCGCACGCAAGCTGATATCCCGAAGGTTTCCTATTGGTGTCGCGACAATATAGAGCGCGCCCGGTGTTATCATATTCCGATGGAGATTTGTCGAAGCATTTGAATCAACATCCTGATTGAACCCAAATCCGGTATCCGGTGGTTGATCGCTCATTTCCAGTTCAGGGCCATGATCCACAAAGACTTTCCACGGTATTTGACGTTCACCCGTATGGTGAGTTCGCTACTGGGCGGATTGCGCGATTTTTGCGGCACATGGCTGCGTCACAACTCCCTGGAATGGCCATTCCAGGGAGTTGCGCCTTGCCCTGCACCCTAGAAACCGCATACTCCACCCTGTCCAACTGCCGGATTTCGGTTGAAGTACCATTGCATTGTAAGCCATTTGGCCAGTTGCTTATTTTTGCGTTTTTCCGTGCCGTGATGCCGGAAATGCGGACATGGGCCATAACGGGTATGCGGACATGACGGGTATCGATGCGGAGCGATTTGCGGAGGCATTTCTGAGACAGCATGGTCTGGCGTTGCTCCAGAGAAACTATCGCTGCCGCTTCGGAGAAATCGATCTCATTATGCGGGATGACATTGTAATGGTGTTTGTCGAAGTCCGAATGCGCAAAAGTCTCTTTTTTGGCGGTGCCGCTGCGAGCATCACTCCCAACAAACAGCAAAAACTGATACTTACCGCCCGCCACTATCTCTCGTCCTTGAAAGCGACACCTCCATGCCGGTTTGATGCGGTGTTGCTGTCGGGTGAGGACGGCAGGAAAATCGAGTGGATCAAGGACATTATCTGCACAGGGTGATGAGGCCAGATATCCAGCAGAGTTTTTAAAAAAATCATACGAGAGGGAACTGATGGTAAATTCAACCAGGAAACTGTTGCTGCTGCTCTTATTGACGCTTCCTTTTTTTTCCGGCTGCGCCCTGCTGATTGCCACCGGCGTGGTATCCGGGGTTGGCACGGGCGTAGCGATGTCCCAGGACCGCCGCACGAGTGGCATGTTTATAGAAGACGAGGGCATCGAGTCGAGAAGCACCGGGCGTATCAGTGAAAAATTCGGAACGAACACCCACATCAATGTCACCAGTTTCAATCGAAATGTGCTGCTGACCGGCGAGGCGCCGACCGAGGCTGCCAGGCAGGAGGTGGAACGCCTCGCCGCGAATGTGGAGCATGTACGGAACGTCACCAATGAAATCACCGTATCCGATATCAGCTCATTTGCGTCCCGCAGTAACGATACGTTGCTTACATCGAAAGTAAAAAGCCGCTTCATGGACAGCGGAAAATTCCAGATTAACCACGTCAAGGTGGTCACGGAGAATGGTGTCGTTTATCTGCTGGGCCTGGTGAAACGCACGGAAGCGGAGAGCGCGGTGGGGATAGCGCGATCCACCAGCGGAGTAAAAAAAGTGGTAAAGGTATTCGAGTATATGGACTAGGAAAGCGACACCATGCTTGCGCAGGACATCGTTAAGCAACTTGACCATTTGTTGCCGCCTGACCGGTTTTATACGGATCCGGTCGATTGCCTCGTGTATGGCTACGACAATAGCCGCAAGCTTTTTCCGCCCGATGCCGTGGTTTTTCCCATCGACGCAAATGAGGTGTGTGCGGTGGTAGGTCTGTGCAATGAATATGAAATCCCTCTCGTTCCAAGGGGACGCGGGACGGGAACCGCGGGAGGAAGCCTTCCGGAGAAAGGAGGCATTGCCCTGTCACTGGAACGGATGCTCAGGATAATAAGCGTGGACCCTGGTAACCGGGTAATTGTAGCTGAACCCGGTGTGCTGAATCAGACCATACAGGAGGCCGCGAAACCCCATGGTTTCTTTTGGCCGCCAGATCCCTCCAGCGCAGCTTTCTCCAGCATAGGAGGAAATCTTGCCACTTCCGCGGGCGGCCCGCATGCTGTCAAATATGGCACCACGCGGGATCACGTGCTGGGCTTGAAGGCGGTTACTGGCGGAGGCACCATGATCAGCACCGGCTGCTACACCACGAAGGGGGTGGTGGGCTACGATCTCACCCGCCTGCTGGTAGGATCGGAGGGAACGCTTGCAGTCATTACCGAAGCCACGCTCAAACTTACCCCTCTTCCCCAGGCCAGAGGAGGTCTCACAGCTTATTATCATGCCGCTGCGAGCTGTGCTGAAGCCATACTTCGCATCATGGCGCTTTCAGAGACCCCTAGCGCCGTGGAATTCCTGGATGAAGGATCGCTCAATCTGATACGCAGCCGTTTCCCCGAGATGCTGCCTTCCGGCGCGCGCGCAATGCTGATGATAGAAGTGGATGGAGCGTACAGTTCCATCCCGGAGTCAACCGCCGCAGTACTGGCCGCATGCGCGGGAAATGGGCTGATTCATGCGGAGGAGGCACCGGATCCCGCTGCTTTATGGGCAGCCCGGAAAACCTTGTCTCCGTTGCTGCGCGACATCGCACCGAAGAAAATCAATGAAGACGTCGTCGTGCCCATTTCGGCCCTGCCAGAGTTTCTGGAAGAACTGGCACGGTTAAGCGCCAGGTACGGCATTGCCAACGTCAATTTTGGGCATGCCGGCAATGGAAATATCCATGTAAACCTCCTGGTCAATCCGGATAACATGGAGGAAATGCAGCGCGCGGGAGACTGCCTGAACGATGTGTTCGATCTGGTGATAAGACTGAACGGGACCCTTTCAGGAGAACATGGAATCGGTAGCGAAAAACGTCCCTTTGTCGACAAGGAAATCGATGCGCCGACGCTGGATCTGATGAAACAGATCAAACGGGTGTTCGACCCCCGAAATATCCTGAATCCGGGGAAGCTGTTTCCATAGCCGGGTTGGATATCCGGCGTGAGCGGATGCAGCATCCCGCCAAACCTCGACCCCAGGTACGCTCGGCAACCTGCTAAAACAGGGGCTTCGGATCAGGCGTAATGATGAGTTGCTCGGGATTGAAGCGCAACCTCAATGAGTCGCCGCTTATCGAGTAGGTGTCATGGATGTTTCCTTTCTCGCCATCCGGCAACTGCAGACTGTCGTCCCGATGGACCGGGTCCTGGCGAATCCAATCATCAAACTGCTCCAGACCCGCATGGCCCTCAAAAAAATAGGCGACAAGGCGTCGGAACAGCTTGGGCCAAATGATGAGCGTCTCCAGTTGAGCAAGATCGGCAATGACCACCTCGTTGCCGATACTCACATCCTCATACGGCCAAAGCCCAGCCCCCGGCTCTTTCCGCGCCTGGGCGATCAGACGCCTCAAGTGGACAATCAGTGACATCGGCATGGTATCATAGGGTTCCACGTAACATAGCCCCGCCCTGAGAAGCTTTGCATTGACGCTTTGATCCAGCAAAGCATCTTCCACAAAGACGTTTTTCCCATCTTCCCTGTCAGATGCATCAGCGTAAACAAGGCCGAGCAGCCTTCCGTTGGCCTCGATACCACTCGCAATAACGTAACCGGGCAGCGGGTTATTATCCACCGACTGCACTTTGTTCGGCGAGTCACTGGAATAAACAACGTTCTCGAACCCCAGCAAGCGTAGATTTTCGTCACGGGCAGCATTGGCGAAGCCGAGTTCCTGATGCGTTTCCCTGAAATGGGTTTCCAGCGCATCGATTCCCTCATACCGGACGGCAATATTTTTGCGCTTGTTGAACTCGGCCCGCTTGCCCGAAAACCTTGGTAAATCGAGGACCAGATCGATATTGTCAGGCTCGAACCTGACGGTGTCGCCGTCGGGCTCCGGTCCCTGCCTTGGCATATCGGGGTAGTAGATCCAGTATTTTCCCTTGATCAACGTATAGCGTGATTTCGTTGGTCTTGCCATTTTTTATCCCCGGATGAATTTTTTGCCTTTCCACATTCTCAAAAATCGACTGGCATCAACTGGCGACTAGTTTCAGTATAGTCTCTCTCATGTATGTTGCAATCTGTATACGGTGTATGGCAGAGATGGATCAAGTGCGGGTCTGTCCGTAGTGGTATTCGCCCTCAACCTGATAGTCATCCGGGCCAGGGCCGCCGCATCTACCGAAGCAATAGACACCCGGCACGATGCATATGCCGCCAAAGTGCTGCTGGCTTGTCACAAATCAGTCAACTCCGTGAAATTACATTGTCATGATTTGCGCGTAGGGTAAGTGCTTGTGTCCAACATACCAGTTCGGGGGTCTTCCTATGCACACTATCGCAGGAAAAATGCTTATGGCGTCCACTATCGTGATGGGTTTAAGCGCTGAGTATACCCAGGCCCAGGATCAGCTATCCGGCGTTCCCGCAGCCAATCCCAAGACTGCGGGCATGGTTGCGCCGAATATCCTTACTCCTGAACTGGAACAAATCGTCTGGGCCAGCGGCGCCACGAAACTCGAGAATCCAACCGACCTGATCGGTTTTTATGGTTATAACAACGACGGACCGCACATGCCCGCCCCGGGCGCAGTCCAGACTGCTGGCAGCACGATCGAAGCCAGCAAAACCGAGCCGGACAAGAACACCTATCTCGTCCTGCACGGACAGACGGGACCCGACAACCATTACGACTATGGTTCACGCTTTCTGTTTCAAGGCCACGAGGGCGGCAAGCAAGGTTATATCACGCGCATCAACCTGGAAGCGGATGGCTTGCATCGCACGACACTCATGGCGGATAAGGATGTCGAAGGGAAACCCCTCCCGCTCTTCGATGGCTCCACCTGGTACCCCTGGGCACAACGGCTTTTATTTACCGCGGAAGCAGGTAAAAATGGCGGGGTATGGCAAGCGACCGTAAGTTATCCATCGGCGGTAGAGGATATTTCCGGCATCATGGGGCGCGGGGGCTACGAGGGTATCCAGGCCGATGCCCAGGGCAATCTCTGGATCGTCGAGGATGCAGGCGGCAGATCCGGTGCGGTAAACAAAAATGCCAAGCAGCCCAATAGCTTCATTTACCGTTTTGTGCCAAAAAACAAGCACGACTTGAAAGCAGGTGGCAAGCTTCAGGCCCTGCAAGTAGCCTCAAAACGCCATGCCGGCCCCATTGTTTTCAACCCGGACGATCCGGACGGCGATATTCTCTCTCTGGATGTAAAAGATCTTCATTCTTATGGCGTCACATTCGATACCAAATGGATTGTTATCCATGATACCGATGTGGATGGCTTTGTTCCCTTCGACGCCAATGCGGCTGCCAAAATAAAACAGGCAACCCCATTCAAGCGTCCCGAAAACGGGGTCTTTCGTCCAGGCACCGGGTTTCGCGAATTTTATTTCACCGAAACCGGCGATACGAATAAAGATACTGAGGCAGGAGCTGACTTCGGCGGATTCGGCGGCATATTCAGGCTTGCCCAGAAGAATGGCTCATCCGATTCCTGGCGCCTGTCGATATTCTACAAAGGCGGTGTTGCGCATACGGGGTTCGACAATATTGCGTTCTGGAGCAAAAACAAATTGGTGGTGGTCGAGGATGCAGGCGATACGCTCCACACGCAGCGTAACGCGCTGGATTCGGCATACCTGTTTGACGTAAACACCGATTATACCAACCCTGCTATTCAGCCACTCCGCATACTGGCACAGGGGCGCGATGCGTCGGCGACCTTCGATTCCCCCCTGACCGATGGACGCCCGGCCAATGGTTTCCAGAATGATGGAGATAACGAAATCACCGGGATTCATATTTCCGATGGCGATGACAGCGTTCATGGCCTTCTGGGAGCCAGGAACCCACGTCCGTTCCGCGATGGCTGGCGGGTATTTTATACGCAGCAGCATGGGGACAACGTGACTTACGAAATTATCCCCGCAAAACAGATGCATCTCCATGACCACCATCAATGGCGTGACGATGACGATTAAGGCTCTGCAAGCCCTGGCTTAACGGCTGCAAACCCGGCGAGCGGCGGACTTGCTGAATGAGAACGTTCACACTCGGTATTGCAGCAAATGAATCCACCAGTCCAGCGATGGGCTGGTGGATTCATGCTATCGATATGCCCATTGCGCCCATTGCCGAACCGCAGGGCGTACTATGGAAACTTCATGCTATTTCTGTCTTGCCGAACCGCACTACCGTCGCCAATGTCGAACAGGCCGCCCGCGATTCAACCGCCAGCCGCAGCAATGTGCGGGGACTGATTCTCCCGCGCAGCAACAGACCCAGGAGGCGTCCCAACTCCACGCTCCCATCGGGCCGTATTGCATCGAGCAGAGCGGAGGGAGGTGAAAATTCGATGGGATCGGAAATCGCACGCACTGCAAGAAACGGCAGGCCGGCGCGTTCCGCCACTTCTGCAATCGCACCGCTTTCCATGTCCACGGCGCAAGCACCTGTGGTTTGCGCCAATGCCCGTTTTGCGGTGGCAGAAGTCAGGACGTGCCTGCTTGCGGCAAGGGTTCCACTCACTACGCTGATATGGTTGGGGAGCAGCGTGCGCAATCGATCGCGCCAGAGCAAATCGACAGGAAATAGGCGATCTACCTGGATATATTCAGGCAGAATCAGACTTCCCGGCCGCAGGGTTGAATCCAGCGCACCAGCAAGCCCAAAGCTCATCAGCGCGTTGGCGCCGGCAGCGTGCAACCCTTCCGCCGCTCTCGCAGCCGCCTGCCCGCCCATGCCGCAAAGCCAGATCAAGGCGCCTTCCCCCAGTCTTACGGGCTCGTTAAAGGGTAATCTGCGCGGTGTGATGCAGCGCGCTTCCACCCGCATCGCCGCTACGATGCCTATGCTCTTCACGCAAGATTCTTTGCGGCGCCGCCACGAAATCTTGCCAAAGCCCACAATGGAAAATAGCTGGTATACCCGTGATACTTCAGATAGAAAACACGGGGAAAACCCGGAGCATTAAACCAGGGGTCATACCACAGGCCATCGCTGGCCTGTTTCCGCAGGAGATATTCGATACCCCGGTATACCTCCTTGCTCTGGCCTTCCCCGGCCGCCATCAGGCCAAGCAAAGCCCATGCCGTCTGGGATAGGGTGCTCGTATGAAAACGTCCTGCCTGCTGGGGGTCGAAGTAACTGTCATTGCTTTCTCCCCAGCCTCCATCCTCCTGCTGTATCGACTTGAGCCATTGCACCGCGCGCCGGATGGCAAGGTGACCGGTATCGACACGAGCAAGCCGAAATGCTTCCAGCACCGCCCAGGTGCCATAAATGTAATTGCTCCCCCAGCGCCCGAACCAGGCTCCGCTTGGTTCCTGTTCCCGGAACAGGTAGGTCAGGCCGCGCTCCACGACCTCCTTGTGCCTGGCCTGACCATACAAAGCCAGGAAACCCGTGCATCTGGCCGTGACATCGCTGGTTGGAGGATCAAGCAAAGCGCCATGATCGGCAAACGGAATTTCGTTGAGATAATAGTAAGTGTTATCGCTGTCAAAAGCGGCGAAACCACCGTTGGCAGATTGCATCCCCGCAAGCCAGTCAGCCGCCCGTGCAATGCTTTCACTATAGGCTTTCGGGTCCGCCAGATGAAGTGCCCAGGCGACGGCGGCAGTATCGTCGAGATCCGGGTAATGCGGATTGGCGTACTGAAAGGCCCAGCCCCCTCCTGCCAGACCGGGGTGGTCTTCCTGCCAGTCAGCCGGCGCGTCCAGTATCTGGTTTGGAATAAGCCAGTCAAGGGCTTTGCGGACAGGCTTTTCGTCCATGCCACCTTCCTGTAGCGCCAGGCTGGCAAGAACGGTGTCCCATACCGGCGAAACGCATGGCTGGCACCACGTGCTCTCTCCCTGTTCCACCAGTAACCCCTGCAAGGCATCCCGGCACTGCTTCCGATAGGGATGCTCATAAGGATAGCCAAGCGCGGCGAGCGCTTCGTACGCATTCACTATTGCCGGAAATATCCCCCCCAGGCCGCTGTCGCCGTTCAGACGCTCTATCATCCAGCTTTCAGCCCGGCGTATAGCCATGCGGCGGAAAAATGGCGGAATGTAGGGCTCGAATACCGAGGTGGTTCGCTCAAGCACTAAAAAAAACCGGTTCAGGCGCGTCCGTATCGGAAAATAATTCCGCTCTTCGTTCGGAGGAACAGTAAATAATTCCTGGATATGGATATCGCGCGGATTCGCAGCCCGCTTCTTCAGGCTGCATAATATGGACAGGGGTATCGTTACCGTGCGGGACCAGTAGGCAATCTTGCTGAGGTGAAACGGAAACCAGCGTGGCAGGAATATGATCTCCACCGGTACGAAAGGCACCCCCCGCCAGGGAATCTGGCCGAACATGGCAAGCATTATGCGCGTAAATACGTTGGCGCGCGCTGCTCCCCCATGCGCCAATATGGCGGCACGCGCACGCGCCATATGCGGCGCTTCAGGCGAGTCACCCACGAGCTTCAGGGCATAATAGGCCTTGACAGTGCAACTGAGATCAAAATCGCCGCCATAATATAACGACCAGCCGTCATGCCGGGAGTCCTGCTTTCCCCGAACGAATCTGGCCAGCCTGGCCTGCAGACCTGTATCCACCTCGTCCATGAAATGCATCATCAGCACGTACTCGGCGGGAATAGTGCAGTCCGCCTCCAGCGGAAAACACCAATGCCCATCCTCCTTCTGAAGACGCAGCAATCCCTCGCGGGCAGCGTTTAGCCCGGCTTCCAGGGAGGCTGGATTAAGGTATCGATCTTCCTTGTAGATTCTCGCCGTACTCTCAAAACTCTTCATTTGCATATTGCCGAAACTGCTGGTTTGCATGAATCATCTTTTTGATTTTCACGGATTTAACCTGATGCTGTTCGCTCTTTCGGGAATTATATCGTACTATCCCCAAATCGCCACTCAGTGCGCGCTTCCGGTCGATGACTTGGTTATTGGCTTGCTCTGCTCCAATTCCTCATACATCGGATCGTCGAAGCTCTCCGGAGGCGGATCGCCATCGTAAATTAGATGCTTGCGCTGCTGTAAGAACCCCTCTCGCACAAACAAATACGGATCCAGCGCCGCCTGGTCGCGAACACGCATGGGGCCGGATAATCTGGCCCGCTTGTCGATGATGCCCAATACCGTCACCGGGCCAACAACCGCCGCACTAGCGAACGAACCGGCATAGAACAAAAGGTTGCTAACCGCGCTGACGCCAATTCCGGGCGCATCGCGATAGGTACTCGGACCGATAAGCGGCACAAATAAATAAGAACCCGTATTGACCCCCCATACGCCAAGGGTCTGCCCGAAATCTTCGTCATGCTGCAGCAAACCCATCGGCGCGGCCATGTCGAAAAGCCCGCCCAGGCCGATAGTGGTATTGACGACGAACCGCAGGCTATCCTCGAACCCCTGCCGCACCTTCCCTTGCAGAAAGTCATTGAGGATTACGTTGGGATAGGCCAGGTTGTCATAAAAATTTCCAATCGAGCGCTGCATGGGATTGGGGATATATTTGATGTAGGCATCCGCTACCGGCGCAAGGACATTCCGGTCTACCATATCCGTAAAGTCATAGAATTTACGGTTGGTTTTCTCGTTTGGGTCGATCGGATCCACGCTGGCATCGGTGGGACGCGTGGTGGCGCAACCGCCAGACAGCAGCGCGCACATCAATAGCAAAATCGTTGCCGTGCGTTTATGTGTCATGATAGGCAAGGTATGAGCTTTTCCTGACCCTCTACACCCAGACCGTACTTTGCGAATCCGCTACAGTACCATCGCCTTTCGCGCATCTCATCCCACAACCCCCATCGCGCCAGCAGAGACTTGTCAAGGATTCCCAAGGTGCGAAGTATAAACAAAAATTACCGAATCGGCGCATACTTTCGGTGCCAGCATCCTCTGACCGTTAACGGCTAAAAATGGTTTCAGGAATAACGATCCGTTTTCTCGATCAACCGTAGTTCTGGATGAAATGGACACTCATTTTATGTTTTCACGCTTTGCCCCGGGCCACGCAGCAGTACCGGCAATATTACCAAGGTACAGATGAGAGTCAAAGCGAGCCCAACGGTAAGAAGCACACCCATGCTGGCCGTGCCCTGATGCGATGAAAACATGAGGCTGGCGAAGTCCACCAGCGCTGTGAGCGCGCTATAAAAGATGGCGCGGGCGGTGCTGGTATGAATCAGGATTTCGCTGACCAGTTCGTTGTTAATGCTTCGATGCACCATATGCAGGCTGCTATCGATACCGATGCCCAGCAGTAACGGCAGCGCAATGACATTGGCAAAGTTGAACGGGATGCCGAGAAGCACTGTGAAGGCAGCGGTGAAGAGGCTGGACAACAGCAGGGGAGCCAGCACCAGCAGGGTATATTTCACGCTGCGCAACAGAATCAGCAAGGCTATGGTAATTCCGAGCAGGGCAAGCGAGAAAGCCTGAATGAACGCCCGCACGACGGCGTCACCGGCTTCCAGGGTAACCATGGGAGCCCCCGTGGCCTGGGGCGCTACTTTCTGGACCGCCTCGACAAACCGCCTTAATGCCCCGTTGTCATTGATATCCTCCGCGGGATAGACAGCCAGGCGGTATTCGCCGCCCTGGCTGCGCCAGTGGCTGACCAGCGATACCGGCAAATCCTTTTCCTCAAACGGAATGGCTTCAGTGGCCATCCTCAATCTTTCCAAAGCCTGAGGCAGTGTCGCAAGCAGATCGTTTTCCACCGAACCCAGCAGATCCTTTTTTCCGTGTAAGTCGATGGTGTCCAGACGGGCGAAAAGCGCGGCAAGGGACGATTTCAGCGAACGTGCGGAAGCCGATGCTGGGTGATTGGGATGCGTGGCGATAAAACCATCCAGTGCAGCAGCCAGCCGATTCAACTCTGCGCGCCGCCGGCCCAACGCTTCTTCGCCGCCGTCCCCGCTGTCATCGGGTGGCGCTGAAAATGCGATCGGCCCCATGGTAAGCGCCATTTCCTCTATAAGAAAAAGCTTCTGCTGCTGATCTTCGGGAACAAAATCCAGCATCGTGACGACCTTGTTCACCTCCGGGAGCGCAGCCAGCCTCTGCGCCAGACGCTGGGCATCCGCCGGACTATTGGCCAGCGCGACCGCTTGCCATGGCGAATGGTCGGCGTCTGCGAGAAGTTCGCGGAAGGTTTGCAGCGCCTTGCCTTTCGGGTCCTGCAGGTTAAGGAGGTTGTAGTCGAATCTCACCTGCGGCAAGGCAGCCAGTGCCGCAACCGCCAATATCAGGGTGAGGGCATAGGTTAGCTTGTGCCATTTCAATGATAATTCGAGCACTCTCCCGACTGAGACCGTTTTTATGGGGACGCTCGAAGGATGCTTGGGAAAATAACGCAACAAGGCGGGCCCGATGGTGAGGGTAACGAAAAGACTGATGATCATGCCAGTACCCGAGATGATGCCCAGTTCCGCCACGCCGCTGTAATCGGTGGGAATGAATGCGTAGAAACCGATCGCGTTGGTTATGGTGCAGGCTGCAAGCGCTGCCCCCGCATCGCCTCCCGAGTCGTAGATGGCCTCTGCCGCTGGCTCGCCCTTATCCGTCAACTCTTGATGCCTGAGCAGAAAATGAATGGCAAAGTCGGCGCCCAGGCCGATGTACAGCACGGCAAAAGCAATGGATATCAAATTGAGATGGCCGACCGCTGCGGTGGCAAATGCGGCTGTCAGAAGAAGACCCATGGAAAGGCATATCAGCACGGCAAGTATCAGCCCGGGTGTTCGCATGGCAAAATAAAGCACGATCCCCACGAGCACAAATGTAACGACACCCGCGACCTCCATGCCCTGAAGAGAGCTGGTAAGCTCGTCATGGGACAATGCCACTTCGCCGGTGATGCGCAGCTTCACGGGGCTATTTTCGGTAATGCCAGTCTCTTTTGCCGCCGCATGCAGCGCGGCAATGGATTGCTCGGCCGGAAATAGCTGGTCGTAATGAAGCCTGGGCTTGACTACGATCAATTCCTGGTATGTCTTTTTTTGCGGCTTGGCGTCAAACAGGGATTGCCATGACAATTGCCTGGGAGAACCGTCCGTCCGCGCATCCAGCGTGGCGCTGACCGCGTTCAGCACGGGCTGTAACTCCATGGCACGCCCGTTTCGCAACTCATCCACCGCTTTGGTCAATACCGACGCGAAGGTCGCCAGCGTGGGCTCTTTCGCGATAAGCGCAATCAATGGCTGGGCCGCCGCCAGACGATCCGTTATGAGCTCCAGCTCCGGAATGCTTTCGTAAAGCAGACCGTTGCGGGAAAAAAAATCATCGACGTTCGGCGAGTAGACGCTATAGTAATTTTCGTGGTCCTTGCTCAGGCGGGCCGCAAGCCGTGCGGTAAGCGTATACGCCTGCTCAGGGGTGGGTGCGTCCAGCACCAGCAGCAGCGTGTCGATATCCTGAGGAAACGTTTTGCTGTAGTGCGTCATATTGATGCGGAATGGCAGGTCCTCGGAGAGCATATCCGTGGTATCCGTATTCATGCCCAGATTTCGGGACACATACAAACCGCAGGCAGCAGTCACGAGCACCGCGATGAGGATGATCCAGGCACTGTGACGATAGGAGATGTAGGACCAGCGGGCGAAGAGATTGTAGAGGCGGCTGGAGGATGCTTTGTTGGGTATGGTCATCCTTGAAGAGGCAAACTGAAGCGATCGAACCCGACGCAGGGAGAAATTGCCTAGCTTTGCTCGGTGAGAACGATCTTTTTCCTGAGCATGTCGACGAGCGTAGCGAAGCCGTCACGCTGCAGGATGGCGCGGTATTCCACCCGCTTCAATGCGAGATCACTGACCCCGTCGGCGAGGATATTGACGATACGCCACCCTGCTTTCTCATGGCGCAGGATATAGTCGAACCGCACAGGCTCCCCCTTCGGGGGAACCAGCTTGCTGCGCACCATGACCTGCTCTCGCGGCATCTGCTGCTGCTCCACGAACTCAAATTGTTCACCACCATATTCCTTGAACCATCCCGCATAGGTGCCGATGCTGAGCTTCCGGAAGACATCTATGAAAGTGTGCTGCTGCTCGGAGCTGAGCTGGGTCCAATTGGCGCCGAGACTGGTGCGTGCGATAAAATCGATATCGTGAGTCTGGTCGATTACCGGAGCCAGCAATTCGTAGCGGCCTTTGTAGCCCAGGCTGACGCTTTCCCGCATAGCCTTGATAAGCGCATCGTGCAGACGCGCCACCACTTGTTGCGCATCCGAAACTTCCGCAGGAACCGGGCTCTCGGCCCAGGATGCGGGCGCGATCAAAAACATGGCCGACACCAGCTGGAAGTAGAACAGGAACTTGATCGCGCGCAGGATTTTCATTTTTACAAATCTCATAAGCGGCAACGCCCACTGCACCACGGCGGCGCAATGAAGATCACTGCAGGGATTGGACAAATGCCGGGCAACGCGGGGATGGCTACGCTGCAATAGCTCAAGAACACGGGCTTAGGAACCGGTCCACCGCTGTCCCATGACCATGGGACAGCTCCTGATGAAGACGATACAGAGCGACAAGACCGATGGCACGCTGCCGTTATCGCTCTATTTTAACAGGAATTCCACCGATGGTCTTTCGAGGCTTCAATGCCTCCTTGGCCCACTTCGGCGTCGGCTCGGCAACCATGGGTCCTGTCGTTTTCGGGCCTCGCAGCGAGGTTATGAATGCCTTGAATGGATGCTGGAGCATATCTTCAACGGCAGTCGCCTCATAACCGCAATGCGCCATGCACTGAGCGCATTTAGGATTGCTGCTGTTGCCGTACTTATCCCAGGGCGTATCATCCAGCAACTCCTGGAAGGTTGCCGCATAGCCCTCGTCGGGCAGCAGGTAGCAAGGTTTTTGCCAGCCAAATACGTTCCGCGTGGGATTACCCCAGGGGGTGCACTCGTAGTTCTGATTGCCGGCCAGGAAATCGAGATAGAGCGTGGAATGATTCAACTTCCAGTTGCGGGTTTTGCCCAGCTTGAAAATACCCCGGAATAAATTCTTGGTATCCTTCCCTTTGATAAAAATATCCTGCCGCGGAGCGCGCTCATAGCTGAATCCAGGCGCAATAGTGGCGCCTTCGACACCGAGGTCCATGACAAAATCCAGAAACTCAGCCACATCGTCGGGCGTTTCCCCCTGGAACAGAGTGCAGTTTACGGTTACGCGGAAGCCTTTCGCCACCGCTATCTTTATTGCTTCGACCGCCCGGTCGAAAACACCATCCTGGCAAACGGAAGCATCGTGCCGTTCCTTCAAGCCATCCAGGTGGATGGAAAACGTCAGATAGGGAGAAGGAGTATAGTCGTCGATCTTTTTCTTCAATAAAAGAGCGTTTGTGCACAAATAGACATATTTCTTGCGGGCAACGATACCCGCGACGATTTGCGGCATTTCCTTATGTATGAGCGGCTCTCCCCCTGGTATCGACACCATGGGAGCGCCACACTCATCAACCGCCTCCATGCACTGCTCAACCGACAGGCGCTGGTCAAGAACGTCATCCGGATAATCTATTTTCCCGCAGCCTGCACAAGCCAGATTGCAGCGAAACAAGGGCTCCAGCATCAGGACCATTGGATATTTTTTTACTCCCTTCAACTTTTGCTTGAGCAGATAAGTGCCCACCGCAATCTGTTGACGTAAAGGAACTCCCATGAGCAAATCCTCCAAAGAACTTCAATAATGATTATGCCGCAAATGACTCTACGTTTCTTTTACCTGACCACTCACAAGGTTCCTCACGCTTCGCTGGCGGGCAACGAACATGACTGGAAGCGAGGTTATAACGCCCACCACTCCGTGTTTTCCGGCACTTTATCACGCGGGTATATTAGCATGTCTACATCGCAAACTAAACTCACGGCGCCTTCATGGTTAAAGCCCGGGACACCTTTGATGTTCCCAAATAATCAGTTACTTCCAGCACCTGAGCCAGGCGCTTCGGAAAGCAAAAAAATGGGGCGCCGCGGCGCCCCATTTCCTTCTACACAACCCGATCAGAAGTTGTGGCGAACACCAATCGTGTAGGTGGCACGATTGCCAGTCGCATAAATCGGGGCGAGGCTGTCAAGGTTGGTACCGCCAGTCGGGTTGGTGACATACACGTGCTGATAACCGCCGAACAGGCTGGTGCGCTTGCTCAGATTGTGGATCGCGCCCACGGTGAAGCTGTCGGCTTTGCGTGCTCCTGCCGCGGGGTTAAGGCCGCCTGCGTGAGCTTTCGTCATACCACCCTGGGCCACCAGCGTGGTGTTGCCCAATCTGTACTGCGCGCCCGCAAACCAGATGTTGCCGTCACCGCCAGCATTCATCGCCGAATTACATTGTCCTGTGGAGCTTCCCGGCGCATCCATCGGATTCGCTACCAGAGCAGCAGCGCTGCTACAGGTTGCCGAGCCGATCGCGTTGTTGATGTCTTCATACTGTCCGCTGAGCTTGAAGTTTTCGAAAGCCCAGGAAGCACCCACGCGCCACACTTCTTCGGTCTTCAGGCCGATGGCTTTCTGTGCCTGATTGGCGTTATCCCGGGAATAGCCGCCAAAAATGTCCATTCCCATGCCCATGAAATCCATATGATACTTGGCAGCGGCCTGGCCGTCGAACTCACCGTTCCTGCCGCCAGTATTGCCATTGCTGCCCAGGCCGCCCGGCAAGAAGCCGGAGAGCATGCCAGATTGGAGGGGGCTAAGCGTATTGGCATCGCCAGGCATCAGTATTGCCGCGAAGGAGAAACCTTCTATCGTGGCCGAATCGAAGCGGATGGCGCTGTTGACGAAGGTGTTGGCGCCCGAACCCAGGCCATTCGCGCCCGCCGACATCGTGCCGCCGGAACCGCCGGCTTGCAATGTGGTATAGGCAAACGGGTCGATGGTCATGCCGCCGGCGAAATCCTTGAACGGAGACTGCACCCGGCCGAATTTGACGTCACCCCATTGGGCGCTGGAAAGTCCAACCCATTGTTCGCGAGGCGTCGTAGCCGAACCCGAGCCCGCATTGAGGCCCATTTCCAGACGGGCATTTGCCCTCAGTCCATTACCCAGATCTTCCGTGATATGCAGACCCCAGCGTGACGACCGGGAGTTGTCCTGCAGCGTTCCCTGGCTTGGGGAACCCGAAAAGTCAACCAGGCTGTACTCAGCTTGCACCCGGCCAAAAATTGTTACATTCGTCCCTTGTGCGGATGCAACCACCGGGGCCGCGAGTGCACCGGCGACAGCCAGGGCAATCAGTTTCTTTTTCATGTGGAAAATCTCCTTTAAAGTTGAAACGGTGGGCCCCTCTCACCGACCCTATTTTCGGTGGAGTATGTCCCGCTGCTTGGACCTCTCTAAATGAGAGGGTTGAGAGATTGTGCCTAACGTGACAAGACGTAGCAAGGAAATAAGCACAGTTTTGGAATATGGGAGGAAACCCTGTTGCTTTTTTGCAACAAACCTGCCGGGAATCCACTGGGAACGGAAATTCAGCGGAATAATCGCGCCAACTCGACTCCGGGATCATCCGCGCGCATGAACGCCTCCCCGACGAGAAATGCGTGTACCTGGTGATTCCGCATCAGCGCGACATCCGCAGGCGAGCTTATTCCGCTTTCGGAAATGACGATACGCTCCGCTGGAATACGGTCAAGCAACTGCAATGTGGTGTCGAGACATGTCTCGAAAGTGTGAAGATTACGGTTGTTGATGCCTATCAGCGGCGAATCCAGTTGCAACGCAAGCTCCAGTTCCCCGGCATCGTGCACTTCGACCAGCACTGCCATGCCAAGCGAGTGGGCCAGCGATTCCAGCTTCGCCATCCGATCGACCGCCTCCTCCTTCTGGAGACCTTTTTCGCCTTCCGGCACCGGCATGCAAAATGCCGCCACAATCAGCAAAATGCAATCCGCCCCCATGACCCTGGATTCGATTACCTGATACTCGTCCAGGATGAAATCCTTGCGCAACACCGGCAACTGGCAAGCAGCGCGAGCTTCCCGGAGGTATTCCGGGCTTCCCCTGAAAAACTGCCTGTCGGTTAAAACCGACAGGCAGGCTGCCCCATGAAGAGCGTAGCTGGCAGCGATTGCAGCGGGATCGAAGTTTTCGCGCAGCATGCCCTTGCTGGGGCTGGCTTTCTTTATTTCCGCAATGATCGCCGCCGAGCCGGCAGCGATGCGCTCCCTGATTGCCCCGGTAAAATTCCTGGGAGGCGAAGCGGCCTCGACCTCCCGGCGCAGGGCCGATGACGGCCGGTCAGTCCTGGCGAGGGCGACTTCGCGTGCTTTCGAAAGGAGGATCTCTTGCAGGATATTGGGCATCAAATCAGAAAAGCCTTATCCCGCGAGGTTTTGTCCCGATTGGAGAACTCGATCAGATTGCGCAGCTTGGCTTTGGCCGCACCGCTTTCTATCGCAGTGCGCGCTTTTTCGAGACCCTGCTCCAGCGACTTAGCCACTCCTGCCACGTAGATGGCTGCGCCTGCGTTAAGCAATACTACATCCAGCGCCGGACCAGGCTGATTATCCAGCACCGAAACCAGCATATTCCTGGATTGGATGCTGTCCTTCACCTGTATCTCCTCGATGGGGGCGCTACGCATGCCGAAATCTTCCGGCCTGATGGCATATTCAGTTATTTCACCCTGCTTGAGTTCGCCCACCCAGGTCTCTCCCGCGATGGTAATCTCATCCAGCCCGTCTTTCCCCTGTTCGCAGTGGGTATTCCTCCCATGGACCACCATCACATGATGGCTGCCCAGGCGCTGCAACACGCGCGCCAGTATGCCCACGAGATCAGGATGGAATACTCCCAGCAATTGATTTCTCGCCCCTGCGGGATTCGTTAACGGACCCAGTATATTGAACAGGGTGCGCACACCCAGCTCGCGCCGCACGGGAGCGGCATGCTTCATGGCACTGTGGAAGTTGGGAGCGAACATGAAACCGACGCCGATTTCTTCTATGTCGGCCGCTATCTGTTCCGGAACCTGATTCAGGTTGACCCCCAGGGCCTCGAGCACATCCGCGCTGCCGGACTTGCTGGATATGGAGCGTCCCCCATGCTTGGCGACCCGGGCGCCAGCCGCCGCAGCGACAAAGGCCGCAGTGGTGGAAATATTGAATGTCAGGGCAGCATCCCCTCCCGTTCCGCACGTATCGACGAGATAGCGGTGGTCCGCCACTTCGACCGGCGTGGCGAATTCGCGCATCACCTGCGCGGCGGCGGCAATTTCGCCTATGGTTTCCTTCTTGACCCGAAGCCCGGTGACAATCGCCGCCATCAGCGCCGGCGATAACTCGCCACGCATGATCTGGCGCATGAGCGAAAGCATTTCGTCATGGAAGATTTCGCGGTGCTCGATAATTCGGGTGAGTGCTTCCTGGGGTTTCATCCGGATCCTTTGGGTGCCTTTGGGTCCATCCAATTCTTATACGGTTCCTTTCGGCTGCATTCCAGCAAACGAGATGGTTTACTGATTCAAAAAGTTTTGCAGCAGCCTGTGCCCATGTTCCGTCAGAATGGACTCGGGGTGGAACTGCAGGCCCTCCACTGCAAAGGTCTTGTGCCGCACGCCCATGATTTCCCCATCTTCCGTCCATGCGGTGATTTCCAGGCAATCGGGAAGAGTTTCACGCTCGATGGCGAGAGAATGATAGCGAATCGCCGTGAACGGGTTGGGCAGACCTTTGAACAAGCCGACGTTATCGTGATAAACAGGCGAGGTCTTGCCATGCATCAATTGCTTCGCATGGATGATTTTCCCGCCAAAGGCCTGCCCGATGCTCTGATGGCCCAGGCATACCCCCAGTATGGGAATTTGTCCGTGGCAGCGTTCGATCAAGGGTATGGATACGCCTGCGTCGCCAGGCGTGCAAGGTCCGGGAGAAATGACGATGCGCGCGGGTTTTAACCGCTCAATTTCCTCGGGAGTGATCTCGTCGTTGCGAAATACCGCTACTTCTTCGCCCAGTTCGCCAAAATACTGCACGAGATTGTAGGTAAAGGAATCGTAATTGTCGATCATCAACAGCATGGCAGTGCGTATCAAGGATGGAAACCGATGCCGGTCGTTGCGCGCCGGTATTTCCGAGACTCCCGGACGTGGCTGGATATGAAAGGCCTCTCATTATCTCCCCTCGGGAGAACAAGAACAATAAGTAAATCCGGTAAAGTTCAGCGTTGCTGCAACGGCATGACGGGTTAGGCGAACATTCCGGAACACCATAGGTTGCAATGATACGCCTTTCCAGGCGGCCGCCAGCATGAGCCTGGAATCCGGATCATCAACTATCTGCGACTTGCCATCAGCGAGGTGTAGGCTGGAGATGCTTTGCTTCGAGGTCATCGCGGTATTTTTCGAGCAGATTCTCCATCTCGACGCTTTTTATCCGCGTGAAGGGCTCCGCTTCCAGAATGGCATTCAGAGGTCCCTTCTTGGTGTACCACCCGACCAGCTCCTGCCCTATTCGATACAGATCACCGTTGTTTCCCTCGCACAGCTTCCTTAACTCATTTTGCCTTTCGAGGGCAGCTTCCTTATTCTTGAAGTCCTGCTCCAGTTGCTTGTGCTGGGTCGACAACTCCTGATTCTGCTTGGTGGCTTCATCAAGCTTGGCTCGCAACTCGGTTTTTTCCCTGCTTGCTGTCTCGATATCCCCCTCCAGCCGGGAAACTTTGGCGGCGGCGCTCGCCGCGAGGCGCTTCTGGGCTTCGGTTTCGCCATGGGTTTTTTTCAGTGTTTCCTCCAGCGCAGCTTTTTCCTGATCCAGCGCCGATTTCTGCTGCTGGACTTCGGTTAATTGCTGCTGCATGCGGCGCAACGCCTGCCGCTCTTTTTTTTGATCCTTGTTGGCCGCCGCATTGGCGTCCATCATTCCAGGCAGGCACCAGCCCGCCAAAAATGCCATGACCATCCCCTGGCATGCCCATCGCAGAATTTTCTTGTGGTTGCTCATACGAAGATCCTCGTCTCCGCCCGGCATGGCATAGCTAGAAGCGGGCGTTCAGATCCAGATTGACCGAATCGACAGCCAGCGGCAAGCCGCTGATCTGGCTATATGAATTGTAGCGGAGGCCCAGCCACGTGTTATGCGCGATGCCGTAAAGGCCATGCAGCGTGTAACCTTTATGGTTGGTTCCGCCCATGAGATAGTTGGAATCGGTAAAGGCATCCAGCATCGAATCCCGCTCCGAATAGCGATAAAAGCCGAAAACCTGCCATTGGTGTGCTTCCGATATGATCGGATAACCCACGGTAAGACGGAATTGGTAGGCGTTGATCTGGGGCTTGATGTTCTGTCCGGTACGGGCCAGTATGGCATTCTGGTCGTAGCCAACATTGCGCACGTAATCCACGGTGCCGATGACATGGATGGGCTTGAACCTGGAGTAGTCGGCTACCATGGTCAGGTTCGCGAGGCGGTAATCGGCGGCCAGCGCCCAGAGATTGGTCGTAGGGTCGCCATCGTTATCGATGTTGAAAAGACTGTTGCCTTTCTGGCGGAACAACGTCGCAGTCTGGTTGAACAGCGTGTCGCCGAAGTTCGGATTGCGCACCCCCGCGATATTGCGGAAGTCATACCATGCCGCGGCTATCCTGACCTTGGTATCGGTATCGGCAGGACTCCACTCCAACCCCGCCTGGGTTCCGTAGAACCATTTATCCTTGGCTTTTACGGTTTCGCTCTGATTTATCTTCTGCAAGGGGAAGATTCCGGCATTGAAGAATGGCTTGATGGTCCGGTTTTCGTTTTGCCAGGGGTGAAGATTGATCGCCACCCCTTCGAAATTCAAGTCCGCATCCCAGATCAGGTCGGTATGCTGCACGCCCGCGGTAGGAATGGTGGTGCCCCGCTTGAGAATACTCGTGTACACATTCCCCACGGTGCCGATGAAGAAGGGATTGGGGAAACGGCCGCCGCTGACGGTGAGCCAGTCCCAGGGAGTCAGCTGAAGGTATGCCTGATCCAGCACCAGTCCGAATTTGCTGTTGAAAGTTCCCAATGTCTGCAGAGTGGATACCGGGGACCCAATGGATATGGGAGGGGGGCCCAATATCTGGCTGGTGAGCACCGGATCATTGATGTTTCCCGTCGTCAGGCGCAGCCCCAGATCCACCCCACGGGTGATATTGGCGTTGATGCCAAGGCGCATGCGTATCTGTTCCCGGTGCAGGCTGTCGTCGGTGGTATTGTCGATCTGCTGGCCGAGCGCCCGGAAATTGGCCGCGGGAGCATTGTTGCTGCCGTAAAGGTCGGCCCGTTCGCGCAGACGCATGTCTCCTTGCAGCTTGAAGCGGCTTGTCCATTCGGGAACGGCATTTACGTCGCCCCAACGCTCTTCCTTCGCCTGGCTTACTATTTCTCCGCGCAATTGATCCCGAATTTCCCGCTTGATATGTTCCGGCACGTATGTCACGCGTACCTCGCCTTTTTTCGAGCTGTCGGTTGCGGATGCAGAGGAGGGAGCGGGGGGGCCGTAGGGGACGCCATTCTGGGCCTGCCGGGAAGCCGCCGCTTTTTCCTCGGCCTTTTTGATCATTTCATCGGCGACTTCCTGCTTGATCACGCCTTGCTCGACCAGAAGCCGGATCAGGTTCAAAGTGGTCTCGTACAGGACTTCGACCTTTTCGCGCTCATCGGTTTTTCCACCGGGCTCGCTGGCCGCACTGGCATTTCCTGAAAGCATGGCGGCCACGAAAACAGCCGGGATCATGGAATGGATATTCATTTTATTTTTCTTCTTCAAGTCCATCAGGCGCGCGAGGTCACGCGTATCTTCAACGGCTGCGGCATATCCGCAGGGGGACCTTCCCGCAACGCTCGCAGATTCTGAAGCACGTTCTTGATCAACTCATCCACCTTGGCGTCACCCGTGTTTTCGACCAAGGCGATGCGCGATACCTTGCCGCCAAGGTCGATCCACACCTTCACTATGATTTTGTAGGTTTTGTCCTTGAGCGCATTTTCGCGCGCAAGAGCATCCTGCAAGGCGGAATTGATGGCGTCATTCACTATGGCGTCATACCAGGCCCACGGATTGCCCCGGGAGCCGCCGATCAAGTCCGCGCCTCCCTTTTTCCCTACCAGTCCGAATCCATCCCCGCTTCCTGTTCCTTCGGCATCGATGCCCAGATCGGGACCGGGTGGCGGCTCATCGGCCTGGTCCATCGGCTCGGGCTCGGGTTCGGACAGCTTTATCTCCTCCTTCACCACCGGTTCCGGCGGCTTCTCCGGCGGGGGTGGCGGTGGCGGAGGGGGCTTGATCAATGTAATCTGCTGGAGCGAGGGCTTGTGCTGGGGCGTGTCGCCACCCAGAAAATCCTTCAGCCATAATCCCAGCGCAATCGCAACGCCCAGGCAAAGCGCGACGCCGCCCCAGCGCACCCAAACCGGCTTTGGGCTTTCTTCGGGATCTTCCATGGCGCTACTTGACCAGACGCTGAGTCACCAGGCCCAACTGGGTGATATCCAGTTGACCCAGCAATTCGAGCACCTCCATCACCTTGCCGTACTGCACTACCGTGTCCCCCTTGACCACGACCGGCAGTTCGGGATTCGCAGCTTTCAATTGCCCCAGCCGGGTGCGCAACTCCTCCAGCGTCATCGGATAGGCGTCCAGAAAAATCTGACCGGACTCGTTGATGGTGATCGCCTTCGTCTGGGGCTTGGCAAGACTGGGAGTGTTGCTGGCCTTGGGCAGGTTGACCTTTATTCCCTGCACCGATGCGGTCGTCATGATGATGAATATCACCAGGAGCACATAGGCAAGATCCAGCATGGGCACGACGTTGATTTCGTCGTATAGCTCGTTTTCTTCCTGTAACTTCATGCTTTTTTGTCAGCGGCTGTAGTTTTCCGCAACCTTGGTCACAAACTCGTCGACGAAAATATGCATTCTTGATACGATGGCCTTGATGCGCGAAGCCAGGTAGTTGTAGCCAAACAGGGAAGGGATGGCGACTCCCATGCCCGCCACGGTTGCAGCCAGGGCGGCGGCAATGCCGGGCGCGATCGCATTGACGTTGACATCCCCCGCCGCCGCGATCGCGGCAAACGTGATCATGACCCCCATCACGGTACCGAGCAGGCCGATGAAGGGGCCGCCGGAAATCGCGATGGTGAGCAGCACCATGAATTTGTTCATGCGCTGGACTTCTTCCATCAGACCGGCATCCAGGCTTGCGCGGATCGCATCCAGCGATTGCGGCGATAGCGATTTGTCGATATGGGTCGCCTCGGTATCAGCGAAACGGTGCGCCAGCTCCCGCGCGCCGATGTGATAAATGCGGTAGAGCGACGAATGCGCGAATTCTTTCTCCAGCCCGCTGACCTTGTCTATCATCGCCAGATCGGTCGACAGCTCGCGGAATTTATTCATGAAACGCCTGTTGGAACTGTCCACCCGGTTGATGTAGACCGCCTTGCTGTACATCACCCATATCGCGATCATCAGCATGATGGTCAGAAGGCAGATCGCGACCCATCCGTCCACCGTCAGCGATTTGAGGATGATGCCCAGGTGAGAGGCGCCTTCTCCTCCCTCCGACGCTTCATCCTCCCCCATGGCGACCAGTTTGCCGTCCGGCCCCAGCGCTGCCTGGACCGCCATCCACTCCGCGCCGCGCCCCACTCCGGATACCTGCACCTCGTCCATCTCGCCCTTGAATCCGGTGCCCAGGATCATGCCGTCAGCGGATAGCGCGGCAGGCGGCGCATCGCCCGCGGGCTTGCCATCCACATAGAGATACATCCTGTCCGCCATCACAAACCCGATGTGATGCCACTCATTCGCGCTGAGCGCCGCGCCCGACGCCAGATTCGATGCACCCGACTTCGCCTTCACCAGGCCGCCCTCCAGCCAGATGCGCAGGCTATCGGATTGAACGAGCGTGCCGTCCAGCGCCGATGGCTTCACCCATGCCGAGAAACTGAATCCGCCGCCTGCGCTTACAGCAGGAAGCGTGACGCTCTGAGAACCGTTGAATCCGGCTCCCCCGTTGGAGAACGAAGCGGCGATGTGCTGGGCGGATGACTGCACCGCGTTCAATCCATTCGAACCGCTGTCCTGGGGAACGCCGCTCTGCTCCGCAAAATGGTATATGACGCTGGCGGCGTCGTAAGTCGACTTGGGATTTGCCGCGGGGGCGGCATTTTCGTTGCCGAAATAGAGGAATATTTCTGTCTGGGAGGCGAGCTTGGGGACTTTCACCCATACGAACGCCAGTTCATTCACGACATCCCATTTCTCAAAGTGGAATTTGAGCTCGGTTTTATCGTCTCCCGCGACCACGCGGAAATCGCTGCCATTGTCATTCGCGGAAAAAAAATCGAAATTGCCGGTATGCAGGCGAATCAGCACCGGCGCATCCGCGACCTCGCCCGCCGGGCTGTTCAATGTGATCTTCTTCCGGTTGCCCCAGTCATCGTTCCACCAGGCATGGCTGGACAGGGAAAACGTGCATAACGCAAAGGTGAGCAGGGACGCAAGGATTCGCACGGTACTGTCTGGCTGGGTGTCGGGCTTGGCTTGAACAAGCGGGATTATGCGTGTCCCAGGTTACAGACATTAATCATATATATGATCCAAACGTATTATGCGAGCGATGCGCGCGGACCGCTGCCCCGGCAGATGGAAACGCGCTATCCACGCCGTTGCAGGGCCGGAACAGGCCTCTATTGGCCTTAGTCATTTTGATCCATGCCCTATGCAAACGCCGGCATGGCTTGTCATATCAACCCAAGCAATCAGGAGGCGAACAGGAGAATGCAAATCCCCACTCCCGCCGGGCGCCGGGAGTTATGCCGTCAAGTATCCTTGCCGCAACAGCTTGCGTAAGAGGGACGCAGCGAAAGCGTAACCCATCTTGTACCGGATAGATGTTTGATGGGTTGCGCTTTGCTCTACCTGTCCTGCAGTTCTACAGTTCCCGGTCCGGAAGTGGTCAATGTACCTCTCAGATACCGTTCTGAACCATCTTTTCTTCTGTCGCGCAAACTTCTAGTCTATTTGGATCAACTACACACTCCTCAAGATGCAAAGGAAAACGGGTAGCGTCAGAGACGTATCAAGAGCACAGACAGTTCAACCGTCCTCCCAACCCTGGAGCCTCCCTATGTCACGCAAAAATCTCACTTCCACGCTTGGCGCTGTTGCGCTGATGAGCGCGCTTTTCCTGTTGTCCTCCGTTTCCGATGCAAGCCGGCATGACGATGAGGGCGATGACAGCCACTACGGCGGGTCGGGAAACGGCATGAGCATCCAGCTCGGCCCGCGGCCTTACTTTCTCGTCAATGACATGGCGGAAGGATCTCTCAAGAACAGGCTCAGGCACTGCGGCGACGGCCCGTTCCGCAGAACCCAGTTCTCCATCGGGCACCGCGGCGCGGCCCTGCAGTTCCCGGAACATACCCAGGAGTCCTACGAGGCAGCCGCCCTCATGGGAGCGGGTATCGTGGAATGCGACGTAACCTTTACCAGGGACAAGGAACTGGTTTGCCGCCATTCGCAGTGCGACCTGCACACCACCACCAATATCCTCGAGACCCCGCTGGCTGCGAAGTGCACCAAGCCTTTCACTCCGGCGCAGCTCGATGCCGCGGGAAACGTCATTCAGGAGGCTTCCGCGCAGTGTTGCACCAGCGACATCACGCTGGAAGAGTTCAAGAGCCTCAGGGGCAAGATGGATGGCTCCAACCCCGCTGCCACGAACGTGGCGGAGTACCTGCGCGGCACGCCCGACTGGCGCACGGACCTGTATTCCGGCCCCACCAGCGGCACGCTGCTCAGCCATAAGAAAAGCATCCAGCTGTTCAAGAGGCTGGGCGTGAAGATGACGCCCGAGCTCAAGAGCGCCAGCGTGGCCATGCCTTACGACAGCGATGGCGATGGCGTGGGCGACTACACGCAGGCGGACTATGCCCAGCAGATGATAGACGAATACAAGGCGGAGAATGTCAAGCCCGGGAACGTGTACGCGCAGTCGTTCGATATCCGCGACATCCGCTACTGGATCGCCAACGAGCCGCAGTTCGGCAAGCAGGCGGTTTACCTCGACGACGCCAATATCGTGGCCGAACTGCCCTCCGCGGCGCAGCTGGCCGCCTACAAGGCCGAGGGCATCAATATCGTCGCTCCGCCCCTGTTCGCGCTGCTGGATGTCGATGGCGGCGGCAATATCGTGCCCTCCCGGTATGCCCGCCAGGCCAGGGCCGCGGGGCTCGACATCATCACCTGGACGCTGGAGCGTTCCGGCATCCTGGCTGATGGTCACGATGATTTTTATCTCCAGACCTTCCGCCCCGCCATCCGGCGCGAAGGCGACATGATGAAAGTGCTGGACGTCCTGGCCAAGGATGTCGGCATCCGCGGCATATTCAGCGACTGGGCCGCGACCGTGACCTACTACGCAAACTGCATGAATATCAGGTAGCCCCCGATTTCCGGTGCTCCCGGATAACGAGTCGGGCGCGGCGGCGTGAAATGGCGCCGTCGCGCGGGGGGCGTGCGATACAGCATGAAGACACCACCTGGCTCCGCAAGCGGCTATTCCATTGCTTCCCACTCATTTCCATCCCAAGGTTAAAACCACCGGCTTTGGCTGGTCAGCTTCAGCTTTCGTGGCTTTCGTAGCTTTCGTAGCTTTCGCAGGATGGGTGGAGCAAAGCGCAACCCATCATTTTACTGGTGCTGGGTAGATGTTTTTTGATGGGTTGCGTTCCACTCCACCCATCCTGCCGTTGCTTCCCTTCCTTTTTTCTATTCTCCGTGCCCGATCACCTCGGATGAAATAAACGTGGGCCTGATCTTTCTCATTTCATCGGCAGCGCGTGCCGCATCCGACAGGTTCTGCGACAAGGCCGCGGTGGTCTTGGCCACATCGTCTCCCTGGGAAGTAGCCCCGGAAGTGGTGGCGGACACCGCGCTGGCGTCCGCCACCGGCGTGCCGGTAGAGGTGCCGGTGACGCTGATATTGCCCGCGCCCAGCACGGCCTGGGCGGCAATGTTGAGGTTGTTCGCCCGGATGCCGGCATCGCCCGCGTTCACCGTGCCCGTGGGGGCGATCAGGTCGATGTCGCCCGCCTTCCCGCCCCCGGTGGAAAGCGCCCCGATCCCGCTGCCGGATGCGGCGCCCTGCAGTTCCTGGATCACCTGGCCGCTCGCGGTCACCTTGACGAGCGGCGGCGGCACCGCGGTTGCCGATTTCTTCCCTTTGCCTGCATCGATGTCGCCTTCACTCGACCACAGCAGCACGTTGCCGCCCCCCAAGGTCAGGATGCGCGACTGGTTGACCAGGATATTGCCGCGGGCAAATCCGCGCACGCTGCCGTCCGCCACCGCCACCATGCCCAGGACATCGTTGCCGGTATTCACCAGCACCGCCGGCGTATTGGCGAGGCCCACGATCACGTCGCCCCCCGGCGCCATGAATTCGATATGGCCGCCGCGCTCGGTCTTGACGCGGCTGGCGAACAGGTTGATCTCCCCCTGGTAATTCCTGCTCCCATCGGCATTCTTTTCGCCTATCCCCGGGAACACCAGCTCCAGCGCCGCATAGCCGCGCTCATAGCCTTTGAAGAACGGACTGTCGGGGTTGTTGAAATCGCGGCCGGTCACCAGCAAGGCGGTATAAAGCATCTCGCGCACATGGGCGCGCTGGCCGTCGGCATTCAGTGCCGCCACTGCCGTGACCGCCGCCAGCGCATCGGCGCCCCTCAAATCGTTGTTTCCCGTCAGCCAGCGCGCCTGCCACAGCAGGGCGTCATCCGGGCTGCCGCCCGTTTTCTCCAGCGCCGCAGCCAGCCGGGCAATCGTCCCGGCGTAATCGATCCCCTGCGCGCCCACTCCTGCCGCCAAGTCGATATCGGCGCCGCCCGCGGGCAATTGCGCATTATCGAGGTCGCCGCGGCTGACGATGCCCGCCGAGGTGCCCAGGTCCAGATTGCGCCCTGCCGTCACTTCCAGCCGCCCCGGGCCGCCCACCCAGATCTCGGCGTTATCGGAGCGGTCGTTTCCGGAGGTGAACACCACGTCCCGGCCCGCCACCACCTGGCTTAAATCACTGGCATTGGCGTGCTGCACGAGTATGCCCAGGTCGCTCACGTCCTGCCCGGCACGCACCCGCACCGCCTTGGACAGATTCAGGGAAAGCTCGTTGAAATTGCCCTGGACGTTGCCGGCGACAGCATAGATGCGCGCCGGTTGGGTATCGCCTGTATGCACGGGAACCGGGCCGTGAAGAAATGCTATGAATGCAGGATTTACCGTAGAACGCGGAAAGTCGTCGGTATTTGTGCCGGGATGCACCCCATCCGGCACCAGGGCCGGATCCTTGTCGCTCATCACCAGGGGAGCGCGCACGCTGACGATTCCCGCCGCCAGCAGCGAGAGATCTCCGCGGGCGGCCGGGCTCATGACGGCCGGATTGCCGGGGGTAAGCATGTCGATATCCCCCTGGAATGCGGTCATGGCCAGGCTGGGCGGCAATAAAGACAACAGTTCCGTGTTGTAAACTAGTGTTGACAAATTGAAGTTTAGCGGCGCCTTGTTGTAGGAATTGACCAGCATGGTGGCGCCGTTGGAAAGAGCCACCGTCCCATTCAGGCTTTGCAATTGCGCGCCGCTATCCGGGCCATAGGTGGAAAACAGGCTCCAGCGAGGGTCTCTGACCCCGCCACTGATACCGAAACCAAGATTGAAGGAACCCCCTGAACCACCGGATTGCACCACCAGGTGGGGATTGAGCACCGCCTGGATGGTGACATCCCCGCGCGCCTGCACCCTGGCCTGCGCGTCCCCCAGCGCCAGGATGGTGGAGAGCGGACCGCCGCTTGCATCCTGCCCGCTGTCCACCTTGCCGCCCGCCGTCAGCGCCAGTTCGCCGCGGTCGGCGTAATATTGGCCGCCCAGCAGATCGCCGCCGGCTTGCACGCGTACATCTCCACCGCCGGTCTTCATCAGCTTGGCGGCATCGGGGGCCGCGGCCGCCATGCGCGCCTGGGTGGGAGTGCTGGCGGAGACATTTTCCACGTTGCCGCCGGCAGCGAGCGTGATATTGCCGCCGCCCAGCGCGCCTATCCCCTGCTGGAACTGGTCGAAACGCACCCACCAGGCAGGCTGGGTGGTGTAAACACCGGTGGAAGCGTTCAGCTTACCCTGGCGGAACAGCCAGTTGGAATAAAGCTGCGCCGAAGGCGACCCGACGATATCGCCAGCCGCGGCGAGGCTGACATTGCCCCCCCCCTGGCTGAACTGAGCGTTGGCCGGCACGGTAAAGTCCGCCACGGCGTCGGCCGCCCGTCCGGCGGTGTAGATCGCCGCCTTGCCATCGGCCAGGGTGATGTCGCCGCCCGCCGCGATGCGGATGTCGCCGGTACCGGTGCGCACCAGCTTGCCCGCCGCCAGCGTGACATCGCCCGCGCCCGGCTTCACCGCCAGCGGATCGGCCGCATCGATGTCCGCCCCGGCCACCAGCCGGTAGCCCCAGGAATCCCCCGCCAGCAGCGTGGCCGGCGTGGTCCCGCTGCTGAACGGGGTGGCGACGTTGAAGCCGTCGGACAGATTGCCATTGAGGTTGAGGTTGCCTGCCGCCCGCAGGGTCAGCATGCCCGGTTCGCCGCCCGCGCGGCTGGCGCCCAGGTTCCAGTCATTGCCGAGCGCGAGATCGCCGCCATTCACCGCGGCATCCGAACGCACCTCCACTCCGGCACGCACGTGGAAGACAGGGTCGCCGGTCTTGCCCAGGCGTGCGGCAATGGCGCCTGCATGGGTGGCAAAGCTGTTGTTGTCGGTATTGACCGTATCCAGGCTCAGCGTGGTGCCGCTGCTCGCGCCGCTGCCGGTGAGCGTGGCGATGTGATCATAAACCCTGACCGCTTCCACCACCACGGATCTGGCCCCGCCGATGCTGCCGCCGGCGCTGCCCACCGCCACCTCATCGCCCGCCCCGGCGCCGGTGCGGGGCGCGCGCAGCACTACCTCGCCGCCTTCGCCTGGCTGGGCGCCGCCGCCTCCATTACCACCACGCACATCCAGCGCGCTGCCCGAGGCAAGGTTCAGCCTGCCCGACGTGGTGCCGATTTCCACCTCGCCGCCGTTTCTGCCGCCGCCGGTGGCATAAGCGTCGAGCCGCGCGCCAGGCAGCAGCGTCACGTCGCTACCGGCATGCAGATCGATGCTGCCGCCGGCGCTGTCCGAGGCGTCGATATGTCCGGCCACGTCCAGCTTGCCGCTATCCACCGTGATGCGAACCTCCTTGGCCTTGACGGTATCGGCCGCAGCCACGACGACATCGCCGCCGCGTACTCGCAGCGCCATCGCGCCATCGAACCCACCCTGGTTGAGCGCCGCGTTCAGCGCGGAGAAGTCCGCCAGCGTGCCCACATCCAGGTCGGCGCGCCCGCCCTCGCCGCGAACCCCGCCGGCATCCGCCGCGGCCATGCCCCGCAGGCTGCCGGCGGCGATGTCCACGCCGCCACGGGGGGCGCGAATCGTTACCTTGCCCGCGTCGCCCCCCGGCGCCGCCGACACATCCACGCGCGCGCCGGATTGCAAAGCCACGTTGCCGTTGCCGCTCGCCAGTTCGACGGCGCCGCCCGGCGCGGCGCGGCTCACGTCGAAAAAGGCCACGGACCGGCCCGCCACATCGGCTACCGCATGCGCGCCCAGCGTGAGATTGCCCGAGGCCGCAGTGAGCGCAAGCTGGCCCGAAGGCAGCGTAGCCTGGGTATCGAACAGCATTTCGGTGCCCGACAGCGCCCACTTCGCCCCCAGCGCAGCGACCGCGGCAAGGGCGCGATCCGGCGCCATGGCAGCAACCTGCAATGGACCGGAAACGGACAAGGTCTGGTCGCTTCCCCCCTCGCCGCTGATACGCGCGACATTCAGGTTCGCCGCTCCGGCGGCGATATCGGTAGCGCCAGCGCCGCGCCCGACCAGCTCGTTCGCGCTCGCATCGACCCGGGAAAATCCCTGGATGGCCTTGGCGCCTGCGCCCAGCACCAGTGTATCCGCCTGGAGTGCCAGTACGCCGCTGCCGGGAGTGCCGCCTGCCGCGAAAGCGGCTGCCGCAGGATTGGAAAGCACGATATTGATAGCGCGCAGCGTCGCGGTTCTGCCGCTGTTGTCCAGGCCAACCAGTCCCGCTCCCTGGAGATTGAGGGCCTGGAGCGTGGGCTTGCCACTGGCATCGGCGCCGCCCACGCTGACATCGCCATACAGGTCGAAGGTGGAATAACTGCTCAGCGTCAATGAATTAAGGCTGTTCAATCCGTCCAGCTCGTTCTGGCTGAACGTCAGGCCTTCGGCCCCCGCCGGCGCATTGCCAAAATTGATGCGGGCGGCGCCGATGGCCAGGTTTCCGGCGGCCGGACTGCCCTTGTCGTCGGCAAACAGGGGCGTGCCCGCGAAGGCATTCTGCCGCGTGGCATCCAGGATGATGGTGTTCCCCGAGCGGATGGTGCTGCCAGTTTCGCCTGCCAGGGTTCCCAGGCTGCGGTCCGGGCCGCCGGTGCGCGCAAAGCTGGCGGAAGCGGATCCAACCAGGACCAGGGCGCCGTTGCCGGCGGTTTCATAGCGATTGGTGCCCTCTGCGTCTTCCCCACCCGCATCGCCCGCGCTGCCCAGAGTCTCGATGGCGCTGCCGGCTTTGAGCGTCAGGGTGTCTTTGGCGGCCAGGATGATTTCCCCGCTCTTCAGGGCATGCGCGGCGTCGTTGGCCAGCGTGACTTCATCCGCTTCCACCGTCAGCAGGGTCGCGTCGCCGCGGTTATTGCCGGGGCTGCGGGTGCCGCCCAGGAACAGGCTCGCCGCGCCCATGGCGTCGAGCTTGGCGACGTCGATGCGCGTGGCCAGGGGATCGATGCCCAGCGTTCCGGACGGCGAACCGCTGGTAACGGCGATACGCGGCGCGCTGATGTCCACCGGCGCACCACGGCCGCCTTCAGCCGCGGCGAGCTGGAAAATGGCATCCAGGCTCAACCCGCCAGTGGTGGCGATGGAAAGCAGGCCCGCGTCCTGCGGCCGGCTCTCGCTCGCGGCAAAGAAATCCGAGGCGCGGGTAAGGGTCATTTCGGAACGCTGCAACACCTGGTCGCGGGTCAATACCTCGAACCCGCTCCATAGCGCATCGCGCGGACCGCCCGCCGCGGCGCGGCTGTCGGTGACATAGCCGGGCACCACCTGGATGCCATCCTGCCTGCTGAAAGCCATTCCCGGAAGCAGATTGGGCGTGCTGGTGTCCAGCCTCACGGCGTAGGCGCCGGGCAGCAGGGCATAATGCGCGGGCAGCAGGGTATAGGTTCCCGCGGGCAGCCCGGGTATGCCGGAAAGATAGACGGCATCCCCCGCCGCACGGCCGAAGCCGGTGTTCTCCTGCCCGTCCCCCGGCGCGAAGGCGCTGGCGTAGCCGGGGAGGATGGCGTAGGTGTCGGGATCGCCCAGGATATCGTGCGATCCGCCAGGACCCACGCTGAACTCGTAGGCCTGCAAATCGCCGCCACCGGCGAGATCGAAGGTCGCGCCCGCCTGCATGTCGATGCTGGCCGCCTGGGTGCGGATGGATTTCCCGGGCAGCGCCAGCAGCGGGATGATGAATGTATCGGGATTGTAAGTCCAGCTGCGGCCGTTCACCGTGGTCCCGAACGGGATCAGGCTGCCGGGAGCAGCGGCGATGGAAGTCAGGCTGCCATCCTGGAACACCAGGGTATCGGTGGCGCTGAAAGCCAGTTGTCCGAACGGCGCCCATATGTTCCCGCCCTGCACGATGTTGGCGGCATTCACGGCGAGGCTGCCGAGGGCGGACAGCGGCTGCGAGGGCGGCAGGGCATGGCGGCCGAACGTGACCGTCTGCCCCGGCGCCTGGATGGTGAACTGGCTGTAGGTGGTGGGGGCGACCACCGCGCCGCTGAAAAGCAGATCGCCCGCGCTCGCAAGCGTGCCCGCCGGTCGCGGCGAATCGCCGCTGCTCACCCCCGCCAGCCTCACTTCCTCGGCCCCGCTCAGTTCAGCGCGCGCCATGCCGCTCAGGGTCAGGTTGCCCGCCAATTCCAGCAGCCGCGCGTCTGCCTTGAGCGTGCCGCTGCCCGCAACCGGAGTATTGACCACATTCACGCGTTCGATGTCGTAATTGCCCAGCCGCACGGTTTCCGCCTGCAGGGCGGCATTGCCCCCGGCGCCACCACTCATTTCGATGCGTGGTGCATCCAGCGTCACTTCCTGCAAGGGCAGTGCGCGGCCGGCCCCCAGGTTCAGGCCATCTTCCAGCCTGATGGCATCCCAGCTCTTGAGCGCGATGCGGTCGAAACCCGCCGCTTCCAGCGCCGCGGCGCCCAGCCTGGCCTGGCCGTTCAGCCCGGTGGGTATGGCGCTGCCGGGAACCAGGCCGCCGGCTTGCGGCGCCACGCTGGGCGCGAGACTCACTATCCGTTCCCCGGTGGGGTACCCTAAATTGACTGGATCCAAGATGAGGTTATTGCCCAGCGCCAGGCTGAATACCCCGCCCCGATTCGATGCCCCTCCCGCCTGCGCCCACAAGGTTCCGTCCAGCATGACCCCTTCGTGCGCGCCGATATTGAGCGTGCCGGCATCGCTGCCCACCCACTGCCCCAGGCCGCCGGTCTGGTTCAGGATATCCAGCCGCACCGGCACGGCCCCCGCCATGCGGATGCTGGAGCCCGCCTCGGCCACGACATAACCGGCTTTCGCATTCAGCGTGATGGCGCCGCCAGCCAGCACCGTGCCCTGGGTCAGGCGCTGGCTGTCGAGATAGGTGAGCGCCACGCCGGATACGTCGAGCACCGCCTGCCTGCCCAGCCACAGGCTGTTGGCTGGGTCAAAAGGAATATCCTTCTTGTTATCCAGCGTGGTCGTTGTAGCCGTGATGGTTCCACCAGGCGCACTGATGCTGCCCTGTATATTCAACAGGCTGCCGGCGGCCAGGGTGATGTTCGCCCTGGGATCGGCCTCGATGCGCGCGCCCGCGCCGATCAACAGATCTCCCGTTCCATCCCCGATGTTCTCCACCGTGAGACTCAGGTTCACCGGCGGGCGCACCAGGTCATCCAGCTTTACCGGGCGGGTGAAGTCCTCCACCCTGCTCCCGCTGGGCCGCACCAGATAGTCCGGCTGCAGCTCCAGGCTGAGCACGGCCGGCCGGATACGTGTCCCTGGGGATAAAACCAGGCTCTCCAGCCCGGCAAGATGGATGTCGGCAAAACCGGCGCCCTCGAACAGGGCCGCATCCAGGTTGGCGGCGCCGGGGGCATTGTCCGGCGTGCCGCCGATCTGGATGCGGTCGCTGGAAACCGTGAGGGTACCCCCCCCGCCGATGCCATAGCCGCGCACGTTCCCGTCGAGGCCGGACACCGCTTTGCCGATCAGGCTGATTTCGCCGCCATTGCCGGCAATGGCCTTGCCGCGGCCATCGACCCTGAGCCGGCCGCCGCCGGTGACGTCCAGCAGCGTGTTTTTTCCCAGGACAAGATTATCCGGCGCCGACAGCGCGATCCGGCCGCCATCCACCCGCGCGACGTCGTCCGAGCCCGCCGGCACGCCGCGCAAGTCGTTCACCCAGGCCCCTCTTGCCGACAGCGTCACGCCGTCGGCCACCACCACATTCAATGGATCGGATAGGATATTGAAGTTTTGCTGCGCGGCGAGCACGATCGAGCCGGCGGGCGCGTCGATATCGGCGCCTATGGTCAGGCCCTGCGCGGTGATGTGCACGCTGCCGCCCTGCGGCGCGCGCAGCGACTCGCGCACCGCGGCCGCCTGATTGCTGAAGACTTCCAGGTTGGCAACCTTGTCCTTGCCCAGCAGCGCGGGATCGAGGCGCAGGGTGCTGACGAGACCGGACGGAAGCGCGTCGCCGAATTTGAACCCGGCCGGCAAAACATTGCCACTTTCCAGTTCGACCACCTGGTTCAGCTTGTAATCGATGCCATTAAGGGAATTAGCCACGGGATCCATGCCCACCGTCAGGCGGGCGCCGTCCGGCATGATCCCCAGGTCGCGCTGCACTTCGCCCACCGTGATGCGGCCCAGGACGTCGCCCTGCATCACCGCCGCGCGCAGCGCAACTATCTCCAGCGCGCCCGCGTTTTTGCCCTCGGTATAGCCGGGGTCGTAATTGAAGCTCTGGCCCAGGTCGATCACTTCCTGCACGTTCCAGCGCCCGAAATCCTGCACGTAGCGGGTGACGATGCCGTCGTAGCGCACATCGGCGCGCGCATTGGCGATGTCGGTCACCACGCCGCGGGACATGACCAGGGTGGTGGGCACGCTGGCCGGGGTATAGTGGAGGCTGCCGCCGGACAGGTCGATGACCGCGCCGGATTCGATGATGGCTTCGCCCTGGGAGCTCAGGCTCACGGTGCCGCCCTGGGTGGAGCGCTCGGCTACGGCGCGCTCCAGGCGCGCCTGGTAGGATTGCAGGCTGTCCTTGGCGATGAGGGTGGGCTTGCCGGCATCGGCATTGGCCAGAGCGCGGTTGATATCGACGAAGACCTTCTGGCCGCGCAGCGGCCCGTCGCGATTGACCGGGGAATCCTTCAGCTCGTCTCCGCGCAGCTCCACTTCCACGCCGTTGCGCGCGGCGGAAACCGCCACATTTTCCAGTCCGGCCACGCTGATGCGCGCGCCGCTGGCGATGTGGATGCGGGCAGTCTGGGAGATGGGCGCACCAACGGCCTGCATCACCGGATCCGTGCCCAGGGTACTCTGGTTAAATAGCACGCTGGGATTGTCCCTGGCAAAAAAATTCACCTCGCCCGCGGGCGCATCGATCACCGCCCCGCCCTCCATGCGCACATCCTGCCCCACCACTCTCACCTGGGAGAGCAGCGCCAGGCCGGGACCGGTCAGCCCGTCCGGCACGCCGGTGGGGTCGGACACGTCCGGCAGCACCTGTGTGAGGCTGCCGGCGCCGAGCAGCGCGCGTCCGCCGCGCGTCGAATGGTCTTGCGCATCGGCGCCGTCCTTCGCCAGCAAGTATACCGAACCGTTGGCGATCACCGAGGTGGTGGCGCGCGCGATACCCTGCTGGTTGACCGCATAGCCCACCATGGTGACATTGCCGCGCGGGGTGCTCAGCTCGCCCAGATTGGTGACGTGACCCAGCTTGTCCAGGGTGGCATTCTTCAACGCCACCGTCTGGCCATCCAGCTTGCCATCCCGGACATCGGCATTGGCGGTGTCGAAATCGGCGAGGCCGGCGGGGCTGTCCACCTCCACCAGCAATCCGCGCACGTTGGCGTCGGCCGTCTGGGCCGACGCCGAGCGCAGGAACACCTTGGTACCCGCCGCCGCGATCACCTGCCCGTCGGGCGCCGTCACCGTGCCCTGGTTGATCACCGTGGGCGCGATCAGCATCACCCGGCCCTGGCTTTCCGCCGTGATGCGCGCGCCCTCGAACACCTTGATGAAGCCGCCCGAGCCTTCGAACTGGGGAATGGTCTTCTGGGGGGTCAGGAACGCATTGAGGATGAAGCTGTCGGCGATATCCAGGCTGCTGGCGGTGAAGCTGCCGAGGTTGACCTGGGAGGAGCCCATGAAGGCGATGCCGTTGGTATTGACTAGAATGACGTTCGCATTCTGTCCCACCGCCTGGGTGATGATGCCGGCGATCACGCTGGGATCCTGGTCCCAGACGCGGTTGAGCGTGGTGAAATTCGCCCCCTGCACCAGGTTTTCCGTGGCAAGGCTTTCCACCTGCTGGAACTGCACCGAGTGGCCGGGACTGACATTGAAACTCTGCCAGTTGAGAATGGCCTTGTCGCCCACCTGGTTGACGATGGCCTGGTGGTCGTGGGCATGGTAATTCGCCTGCCCGGCGGTGACGAAATCCGGTACCCCGCCGCCGCAACTGCCACCGGCGCAAGGCACCGGCAACTCGGCCCGCGCGGGCAGGGCCAGCATGGCTGCCGTCAACAGCAGCGCGGCGCCACCCGCCGCCTTGCCACGGCTGCGCGCGGTCTCCCCCGCGGGGATGCGCATGCCCAGGGTCGGGCTGAAAATCAATCGATATAGTTTGCGATTCATATTGCTTTTCCCTTTCGTCTCATGCATTCCCTTCAGCCCGGCGCCATGCGCACGCACCACGCACGCGGCGACAAACTTTCCGAGGAGATCTGCTCGAAAATTCCTACCACGCCTGCCGCACCAGGAAGTGCACCCGCTTGTCGCCGGCCTTGGTCCTTCCGGCATCTTCCAGCGCCATCGCCCCGGCGAAGTCGGCGGTGAAACCGCTCCAGCCCTTGAGATGGAAGCCCATGCCGGTTCCCGCCAGGTTGAAGCGGTCGATCTGACCGGGCAAGGGCTGCTGTATATGCGCTATGCCGCCATCGATGAAGGCCAGCAGGCGGAATTCCTCGATCTGCTTGAGGAGATAATTGGCATAATTGGGGGTGAAGACTTCCAGTTGCCCGGATACGCTGTCGTCGCCCAGGGCATTGACTTCATAGTAGCCGCGCACGGTGTTGATGCCGCCGACAATGGACTGCTCGTTATTGATGAGCGGCTGCGACGCGATCTGCCAGCTCGCCCGGCCAGTTGCGCCCCAACCCTGGGGCAGGCTGTGGGTATGCGAAAAATTGCCTCTTAAATAGATATAATTGGAGTGGGCCTTGAAACGCTTGTTGGCGAATTCCGCTTCGCCCCCGACCAGGCCGCGCACATGAAAATTCACCGACAGGCCGAGCTTGGTGGTGCGCCGCTCCCCCAGCCAGGTGCCGTCCCAGCCGGCGGTGAAAGGCATGTAGGTGACCGGCGTATTGAAGCTGCCGCCCTCCCGCAGGTTGATCGCCTGCCCGAAATCCTTGTAATCCACCCCCAGGGTCGCGGTATGGAAGAACGTATCGCCCCCAGGCAACGGCAGGATGTAGCGGGCGCCCATTATGAAACCGTTTCCCAGCACGTTGAGGGCGCCGATGGACGCCACGTCCGACCTGGAATAGACGCTATATAGCGCGAGGAAGCCTCCGGGCGCCGGAAGGGTGTAATTAGCCGAGAACACCTTGCTTTGGTCCGGGTTTTCCGGCGCAACGAGCCCGGTCAATCCCAGGCTGTGCTGCCGGTGCCACAGGTTGTCCCAGCTCACATTGGCGCTCAGCCGGGTCAGCGTGGTGTTCGGGATCTGGCGGCTGTTCAGCTCGACGCTGCCATGCAACGGGAGCTGGTCCTTTACTTTCAGATCGACCTCCACCGTGCCGGGCGTCTTGCCCGCCCTGAGAATCGGCGTGACGCGGCGGTCGGCCGTGCGATTGAGGCTGGCCAGCTGCTTCTGCATTTCGGTGAAATTGGGAACATTGCCCTCGGCCAGCTCCGGCACCGCGGCCTTGATGTCCGCCGGGCTGAAATAGCGCGAATCGACCACGCGCAGCCGGTTCACCGGCGCCTCGGTCACAACGAGCGTCACCACGCCGTCATCGACCTTCTGCTGGGGAATGCTGACCAATACCGTCAGATAGCCCGCGCCATGGTAGGCGCGCTCCAGCGCATCGCGCGCGCGCTCCACTTCCTCCAGATTTTTTTGTTCCCCGAGATAGGGATAGACTGCCTCTTCCACCGTGGAGATGGGCAGCAGGGTCGCGCCCTGGACGCGGTATTCAAATACGTCGAATCTCGCTTCCTGCTTTGCTTCCTGCGCGTGAGAGACCTGCACCAGGCCCATCGATCCGCCAGCCAGCCAACCCGCCAGCCACAGCACGCGCCACATCTGTACCACTTTTTTCATTATTCTTCGCATTCAGACGCTTCAACCACTTCAGCCACTTCGGCCATCCGATCCGCCTCTCATTTCTCCATGTGCAAACGGGACAACCCTGAAAGGGTTGTCCCGGCGATATCACAATATCGGCGGCATTGCACCGCGTCAAACGGGAAGACTACTGGATCTGGGGCTGGCAGGAATTGCCGAGGCGCGCGCCCGTGGAAACGACAAACTGGCTGGGATCCAGACCAGACGCCGGAGTGGCGAAGATGCCCTTCAGATCGTGACTGCCCAGGCTGTTCGTAACGGCCGCGATCAGCGCGGCGCCTGCCGCGCTGGCGGGGCTCTTCGCGCCACCGGCGGTGAATGCCGTCATTTCGTACCAGAAATCGTAAGAACCATCCATTGCCTCGGCGCGTTGCTGCGCGTCGGTATTGGGGGAAACGCGATTCAGCTTGACGAAGGCCCAGCGGTCATTCGCAGCCGCACCACCCGGGGTGTTCTCCATGGAAACCACGCCCAGGCCGAACTGCCCCGCCACCGACGCCGCATTCAGCCCGGTTTTCACGCCGCCGGTGCTGGACTGCTCGGTAACCTTTGCGGTTCCCGTGCTATCAGCCACACGGGCCGGCTCCAGGAAACCTTGGGATGGCCCGGTAGCGCAGGGCTTGGCAAGGAAACGGGCGTTGGATGCCGACTGGGTGCCGGAAGTGGGAACGCGGCGCACCAGGTTGACCACGGATCCTCCGGGACCGCCGAACAGGCTGCCGTCCACGCTGACGATCGTAGCCTGACCGGCAACCGCGGAGTAACGTTGCGCCGGCATGTTAGGCTGGCAGGCCAGAGTGAGATTGGGAGAAGCGGCGGAAAAACCCGTGGTGCAGCTCGCGGCGGACAGCACGCCTGCGGCCACGTCATTCTGCTGCAACCGGAAATACAGCGGGTAGCTCACGGCCACGCCGAACGCCTGACCGACGTTGGTCGCCACCTCGGTGCCAATCGCGGCCAAAGGCGTGCCAATTTCCAGGTTCTGCTTGTTGATCAGGTATTCGGTATCGGAAAAACCGCCATCGGGATAGCTCTGCCCCGGCTGACCAGCAGCATCGCCCTTGAGAGCAGGGGTGAAGGTCTTGGTGACCAAGTCGCAGTTGTTGTAGCGCCCAACGGTACCGATGCCGGTGATGACGGTGGGCGTACCTGCACCGCTGCCGCACTTGCTGCCCTGCCCCGCCAGGTCGTTGACGCGCTTGAGGTTGCCTTGCAGGTAGCCGTTGGGATTGGGCTCGCCGGCGATGCTCAGGTGCGGGGCGAAAGCATTGAAGGAGCCGTTTTCAACCGTGTGGTACACCACCACCTTCTTGCCCGCGAGCGAACCCGCGGCCGAGCTCATGGTGCAGGCATAGGCGACGCGGTCGCCGCTGCTCTTGCCGGGCTCGAGGCCGGTGCTTTCCAGGTACATGTGCGCATCGGCGGTGCCCGCATTGCCGGCCAGGCCGTTGCACAGCGACATCACGCTGCGGAATACGCCGTTACTGGGGGCGGAATTGCCGGACAGCCACACGTAGGTGGTGGGGCCAGCGGCGATCTGCGCGGGGGTCAGGGCGAAAGCAGCCGGTGCCGTACCAATCGCGGCCACGGCCAGGGCGATTTTGCTCAGTTTCATTTTCATCTTGATATCCTCTCAATGGATTGTGTAGGGTATGCAGTCCCCCATGCCGCCTCCCTAAGAGGGAAGGCGGCAGCAGATGGACAAGCAAGCAGGAACGGCTCAGGCGCCGGCGCGGCGGCGCACCATCGCGCCCAGCACACCCAACCCGGCCAACAACATGGCCCAGGTATCGGCTTCCGGAATGGCGCTTACGACAGGGCTGGCGAAATTGAGGGAGCCGTCGGCATTCAGGGTGAATTTGCTGAATTCATTGCCGGCGATGCTGCCGTCGTGATTCAGGTCGACTCCAAAGGGGGTCTTGACGACCTGGCCGAAGTTGGAGAGCGAACTCGTGTTCAGTATCCAGAAATTCTGTTCAGTGCCCAGCGGCTGGGTGGTATTGGCAGTAGTCTTTTGTAGCCAAGTGTCGCCCTGCCCAAAGCCGTTTATTGCACCAAAGAAACTGTTGGTGGGATCGGTCGGCGTGGCGGTAGCGGCGCCGTCGGCGGCAGTACCAATCGTGCCACGGCCGGCGTTGGCGTCGACGTACGTCTGCATGCCTTGAAACTGTCTCAGATTAGTATTCTGCAGACCCGGAAAGACGTCCCCGGCAAACGTCGTCAGATAGGTAGGCTGGTTAAAGTTCAAGGAGTCCAGCGCGATCACATTGAAATAAATATCATTCAATGTGCCGCCATGGCTGGTGACGAAACTCGTGACCGTGTTCCAGGCATCGGCATAAGCTCCTTGCGTCAGATTCCAGTTTTTGCTGATGCCGCCCTGGCCATTCAGCGCGATGAAATCGTTCATCCTGATGCCGAGATCGAACAGGCCGGAAATATCGTCGCCGCCGGCGGTGGCGGAAGTGCCGCCGTAATAGCGCACGTTGAGCAGCAGTTCGCCATTACCGGTGGGACCGCCTTCAATGGCGGCCAAGGCCGGCACCGAAGCCGCCATGACCGTGGCAAGCGCCAACGCCTTGAGCTTGAAATTCATTTTCATCTGGTATTTCCCCTATAGAAAGTTAAATGTGCTGCGCCTGGTACTGATGCTGATACTGCGGGTACTGGAGATTTCTATCGGCTGGACCATCCATTCCTGGTCTGCCAATCTTTCAGTTCGCTTGCCCCAACAACTCGTTGTCCAACCTGTTGCTGTCGCTGCGCTCGAATCCCGGGGATTCGCTATCGCCGCGCAAAAAACAGGCTTGTTCGACCGACTTGAAATCCCTGATTTCGATCGGACACCTGCCACTATAGACACCCATGGTTAAGCGGTCGTGAAACACTACTGCGTCTTCCGTAGTCCTTTCTTATCCATTTTTTGCATCAGCAGCGAGATTGGGTCAATATCGATTTCCTTTTCGCGCCTCATGAGATTAGCGCCCTTATGTGACCGGAAATCGATGGGCTGGAAGGGATTATGTAGGTAGTTTGGATTACGACAGAGGGAAGGAACTTGGTGATTTGGATGGTATCTCCCCTCACCCCAACCCTCTTCCCGAAGGGGAGAGGGGGCGAAACAGTGCGTTGATAAAAACTATCTCGTACTTCTCGTACCTGTAACGGGATAAAGTCAGAGTAGGTCAGATTAGCGCAGCGTAATCTGACAATGAGGCAGGATGAGTTCAGATTCCATCGGGATATAACAAGAAAATGCCATATAACCATGCCTGTGTCGGGTTACGCTGCGCTAACCCGACCTACCCGACTATTTGTTCAGCGCTCCCTTATGAATCCCTATAGCGTCAGCTTCAATGCAATGGCCTTGGCGACCGCATGGGCCCGGTTGTTGACATTCAGTTTGCGCAATATTTTTTGAACATGATTTTTTACGGTAAGCGGACTGATGTTGAGCAGAGATCCGATTTCGTCATTGCTTTTCCCCGTCTGGACATGGCGCAAGATCTCCGCCTCCCGGTCGGTGATAAGCTTTCTGCTTTTCCACGCCGTTGCCCCGTGCTGGGCTTTTCGTTCATGGAACAGCATGCGCACCAGCGCCATATGCATATGCGGCATCAGCAGTTCGAGAAAATAGGCGTGGCGTTCGGTCAATACGCTGGAAACCTGCGTGAAGACGAAGAGGCTTTTCGTCCTGCCGCCGGCATCGAAGACCCCATGGACTGCTATGCGGTCCAGTTTTCCTTGCTGCAGATCGCTCGCGAACTGCCTGTATGCGGCGCGGTGCGGGTTTTGGGGACAAAGGAGGATGGGCTGATTCCTGCCGGCGCTCCATGCCGACAGGATACGGAAAACGATGCCGGCGTCCGGCCGGCAAAGCTCGGCGAACTGCGCTTCGTCTACATGTTCGCGGCTGAACTTTTCTATGGAGATCGATTGCTCCGAGCCATCGTCGAATACGCAGATGAGCATGGCATGCGGGATGAGGCTTTGCACCTCGCCCTGAGCCCAGAGAAAGAATTGATGGCGCCGCAAAATGGAGGTCGAAGACTCGATGATGCGCAGCAGATACTCGGTCTCTCTCTCCGTCAGAGTAATGGTTCTCCCCATACCGTGTTTTATGCCTTGATATTATTAGCACCGCGAACTCGGCCGTGGTATTGGGCACGGCGACTTTTATTCCTTTATCTTGTTTACCCCGCCGGTGACGCCCGTCATTGTCAGGCAGCATCATGACAAAACAATTAAGGTTACATGTCGGATTCATTACTCCCATGAGAACCTTATGTAGGTAAAAAAGATTACTTCGGACAGCCTCGGCGAAAACGCGTCCAGGCGGGAACAACAGAGGCAGCACCGGCGATACGGTATCGGAACGAGAAAACAGGGTGGATTCAGGATGATCCATGGTCCAGCCGGAACCGGGGATTAACGCGATTCTCCCGCACTGAGAGAAAAGGGCGATGGTCCGGGCTGGGGTTGAGCAGAACCGTCTGGGTGGGGTGGAGAGGAACCGTCGGACTGGGGTTGAGGGGAGCCGTCTGGCTGGGCCTGGGATGGCGGCGTGGGTTGGGATTGAGGAGGAGTCGGCGCCGGGGACCGGGGATCGGATTGGGTATTTGGGCGCGAACCCGGCTGCGCTGGAGCACCGCCCGTTTCCCCTGGCAGATAGACGAACTCCCAATCCTGGTAACTCAGTGCATCCGCGAAGGACCCGTAGCGCTCCGGAAAATTGGCGCGTTTGAACGGCTTCTGCGAAGAAAGGCTGTGTACGCCAACAATCCCGAGTCCAGGCTTCCTGACCAGCCCCCAGCCGCTCTTGCCGGTCATCGGGTCGAAAAAGATTTTTCGCAGGTGCCGCCTGATTGTCGGAAAACGCTCATCCGCAAGCAGTTTTTCAAGGGTATCGGGATAGCGCTTGGGCATGCCAGGAGAATTTTCGTAGTATGAGCCTATGGCCTGCCGGAACTGTTCACCGACAAACATCAGCTCCACTTCTTTTTCCCGCCGCGCTTCCGTTTGCCACACCAAACCCGCTACAGCAAGGACGATACCCGCCAGGGCGACGGCGAAGAGCATCCAGATATAGGTGAACCCGCGTTCCGCCCCCATGTCCCAGGCTCTTTTTTTACCACGCCTCGTAAAATGTGCCATCTTTTGCCTGTTCCGGCGACCCGCTGCGCACATCGTAAATTCCACCCTCTTCATGCGTCGAAGGCACTGCGATCCATGTTTCCGCGCTTTCCGTCAGCGGATCGACCGGGATGGCGCGCAGGTACCGCTTCTCCACGAGTTCCGGCAATTCGCTCGGATATTTTCCGGTATCGGTATAAAATTTATCGATGGCATCGCGCATGATGGTGAGGTCCTGCCGCAGCACGACTTCCCTGGATCTGTCGAGCGAATTGAAGTACCTGGGAACGACGATGCTGAGCAAGGTGGCGATAATGGCCATTACAACCAGCAGTTCGATCAGGGTGAAGCCTGGACATCCTCCATTTGCGGCCGGAAACCCGATGGTTTTTCCGGCGTGTTGCCTGATCCTCGATACGGGGGTGGAACAAGCCTTGCGCATCACTACCCCCTGTCTATCACCGTTTCTACCACCGTTTCTACCACCTATCGTAAGGAATACCGTTCAAGCCAGTCTGCTGCGAACGGGAGTACACGTCGAAAACATCCTTGCCTTCCTGCGGATTGTCGGGCGGGCTTTCATAGGAACGCTTGCCCCAGGTTTCCGCATCGGTCAGTTCGGAATTGGGGGACATGGGATCGCGGGGCAGCCGCCGCAAAAAGTAGATCTTGCGTTTTTCCGGGTCCTTGGCATCCGGCACACCGGTAACCAGGTCTTCCAGCCTGGGCGGGTAGTCCGATTCATCCGCCTTTTTAGCGATCCGTCCTTCGATCATCGCCCGCTTATAGGCGTCGAGCGCTTCCCGGATCTGCCTCAACGCGATCCGCAGCTCCTTTTCTTTTTCACGCTGCGCGGCAAGCTCATATACGGGTATGGCGGCGGAAACCAGAACCGCCATGATGGCCATGACAATAGTCAGCTCGACCAGGGAAAAGCCACGGTTTGCCGCCAAACTCGCGTTCGGATTCATTTTGCTGCGGGCTCAGCGAATCTCTATATTCGCCGCGGGCGGCAATGCGACCTCGGGCGGCGGGTTTCCATTATCTTCCTGGAATGCAATGCCCTTGACGCTGACCTGGGCCATGCCGGGTTTTTGCGCAATGATCCTGAACGTCACATCCGCCGTCCCCCCCCCCTTGCCCAGCTTCAACTGGCGCGTTCCGGATTTGTCCCCGTCCGCCGCTTCGAGCTGCGTCGCGTCGTAATTCAATTCCAGCTCGGCGGCAGGCAGTTTTTCTCCGCCGCTCAGGCTCACGCTGACAGTGAAATCCTTGCCGGCAGGGACTTGCTCCGGCGCGTTCAGCGATAGCATCGGCGGCATGGCTCTCGGGGCGGCATCAGGCTCAGGTTGGGCCTCATCGGGAGAAGGCCGCAGGATGCCAATCCCTCTCGGAGGCGCAGCCCCCCCCGCGCCGGACGTGGATGACATCGCCAGCGAGCGCGGCGCGACCTTGCCGATTTTTACCGGCACCACGCCAGCCGCGTTTTCCGTGCCGTAAAGGAATTCACTATCCATTTTTGAAGGACGCGAGATATTGCGCACGATGCGCGGCGTGATGAGCAAGGCAATCTCGGTCTTGTTGTGGGTAAGGTTCTGGCTGGTGAACAATTTGCCAACCCAGGGCAAATCCCCTAGTCCCGGAACCTTGGACAAGGTGTTGCGCTCCTCGTCATTGATCAATCCCGCCAGGATCTGGGTCTCGCCATCCCGCAGAACCAGCGTGGTCGCCGCGGTACGGGTGCCAACCTGGTAGGCCAGCCCGCCGTTTGCTATCGGCACCTCCTTGACGATGGTACTGACTTCCAGCGCCACTTTCATCGACACCTCATCCTGAAGCGAAACCGTGGATTCGACATCCAGCTTGAGCCCCACGTCGAGATAGCTTACCGACGAGGCGACGCCGACGTTGGCGGTGGCGGTCGTGGTCACCACCGGAACCTTGTCGCCGATGAGCACCTTCGCTTTCTCGCGATTCTTGACGCGAATGCGCGGATTGGCAAGCACGTTGATGATGCCGTCCTGCTGCTTGAGGTTGATCAGCAGCGCCGGATTGAGAATGGATGCGGTCAATTGGTCCAGATTGGATCCGTTGCCATTGACCCCGGAGCTGTTGATCTGGAAGGCGGCGGGAACGCCGCCAGCAGCGGCGCCGGCGGTAAGCATATTCACGTTCACCGCGGTAGGGTACTGTATGCCAAGGTTGAGCAGCTTGTTGCGCCCGATCTCCAGGACTTCGACTTCCAGCATGACTTCGGGATCGGCCAGGTCATTCAATGTGACCAGCCGCTCGACCAGGCGAACCGCGTCCGGGGTATCTTTCATGACGAAGAAGTTCAGCGCCTCGTCCACATGGATATCCTTGGTTTTGACCAGCCCCTTGACCATGGCGACCATCTGCTTCACATCCACGTGGGTGACATAGAAAGTGCGCACCATCAGGTCCTGGTATTCCTTCTGCTTGGCGGGCGTATTCGGATAAATCAGCACCGAGTTCTCGTTCAGGACCTTATGCGTGAGCTGATTGGTCATGAGCAGCAGCTTGAATACATCTTCGATCTGGGTATTGCGCAGGAAAATGGTGGTCTTCGTATCCTGCTTGACGTCCTTGTCGAATACAAAATTGAGTCCCGCGGTGCGCGCCATGATCTCGAATATCGATTTCAGGCCGGTATCGCGAAACTCGAGGGTGATCGGTTGCTTGAAACCAGTTTTCAATACAGGCAGCTCCGGGCCTGCCCCTTTCTGCAACTCCAGTTCGCCGATCCGCTTTATCAACTGGCGGGCATCGCGTTGCAGCGGATTTTCCTGCAATATCATTCGCAGATCGGCTGCCGCCCCCATGTAATCCTTGCTCTCCATCAGCTCTTCCGCGTGCTTCAGCAGCGCGATATGGCGGCGATCCATTACGATGGTTTCCAGCCCCGCCTCTGCGCGTTCATTGCGCGGATTCAGCTCGAGTACATGACGATATGCCCGCTCGGCTCCATCGAAATCGCCCGCAGCCCGGGCATTATCGCCTTCGACATGCAAGCGCGCCACCACCGCGTCGCGCTGGCGCACGAGCACGGTGCGAATTTCAAGATTCTGCGGGTCTTCGCGCGCCGCCTTTTCCAGGCTTGCCAGGCCAGTGTCCAGCTTGCCGTCGGCAATCATGCGCTTGCCCTCTTCGAAATCCCTGTTTGCCGCGCACCCGCTGAACGCGGCCGCGATCAGGACCAGGACGAAACCCCTTCCGATTTTCATCGAACCTCACCCAGCCCCGCGATAACGAGCGTCTGCTTTGCGTTGAGTGGAAGGTAGGTAAGGATGATGGCACGATCGTTCACTTCATCCACCCGGTATTGGCTATCGATTTTTTCCCCCGGCTTGACAATGTAATTCCGTTCGGCCAGGGAAAGGAATACCTGCGTTTCATCTCCCTCCGTTACTTTGCCGATATACTTGAAGGGCAGCGGCGGAGCCGAAGGCGGGGGAGGTTTCGCATTTGGCGGAGGGGGGGGCACCCAGGATTTGCGGCTGAAGATATCGCCGGCCTGCGCACTGAACTTCCTGCTCTCCAGCCGATTGAAACGCTCGACATCCAATCGGCCCGCCTCTTCAGGCTGCGCTTCCCGCGGCTGGTCCTGAGCCATTCTTCCACGCGGAGCCGGGGGACTTTTCTCTTCGGCCTGTTCCTGCTGGCTGTCCGCGCCGACATCTTCTCCGCTTACCCACTGGGCAGCGAGAAGCGTCACCAGGAGCGCTGCTCCCAGCCATGCAGTGCGTCCTCCGCCTTTCGTTGCCCCCGGTTTCATGGCTTGCCTGCATTCAGATAGAGATTAAATTTGAGGCTCGCTTCGAGCAGATCGGATTCCACCCCCTGGCGTTTTATCACTAGGTCAACGAGCGCCATTGCGGGGATGGTGCGCAAGGTATCCGCTATGAACGCACGCACCTGCGGATATCCGGCACGAATCGGCATTGCCATTTCATAGCGTGCGAGCACCCATTCCTTTTCCCGTACCATGCGGTAATCGCTGCCGCTGATTTCAATGCCATGTTGCGTCGCAACCTGCACCAGTTCCTTGATCCAGAACGGCGACGAATCGATAGCCGGGAAAAAAGCGTAAAAATCGTGCAGTCCGGGATTTCTCCGTACTTTTCCGTCCGTTGCCGTCTCCGGCGCCGACCGCAGCTGTGCTTTCATTACCCTGGCTTTATCCAGGAGCGTTTCCGACGCGGCGCGTTGCGGCAATACCGCGGCGAAGAAAAACACCAGGGAAAAAACCATCAATCCACAACCAACCTTGCCGGCCGTGCCGAGCCTGGTCGCTTGCCAGTTGGCGCGGGAAATGGCGCTTTTCAGGAAGCCTCTATCCATGACGAAGTAATGGAAAAGACCAGGGGCCGCTGGGAGTCATCCCGCTTTATTTCATATTTGATGAGATGCGCGTCCTTGAGAACCGGCTCGCGCTCCAGCGCCCCGATAAAATCCAGCAGGGCCGGCAAATCCTTCGCCTCGCCCCCGATCAGCACCTTGCGGCCCGCGGCATCCGGCTGAAAAGTCAGCAGGGCTACATCATGCCCTGCAGCATACTCGAGGGAATCGAACAAGGCTTCCCACGGCAGATCAATTTCGCGCAATATCGCATTGGCTCTTTGTATTTCTTTCTTCGTATGCCCGCCTTCGCGCCCGGACAGGACAATCGGCCCTCCCTTGCGCTCCACCCGGCGATCCATGGCGGCAATGCGCAAATCCCAGTAGGCTGCCTCGTCCATTGCTTCCTTGAATTGATACAGCACGCCAAGCAGGGAAAGTATGCCCAGCAGCAACACCGCATAACCCCCGCTTCGCATGTCCTGCCCGCGATCGGGAAACCTGAGCTTCAAGGCGCGCATGAAATTTCACCCGTCAAGGACAGTGGGATAGTGCGCAGGAGCGGGTTTGTTTCCCGCCGGAGGCGAGACTGCACGCCAGCCGCAATCGCCCGGCAAGGCCAGCCGCGGATGTTCGGGCGCAAACAGAACTACCTGCTCGACCGGCTCCCTTCCTCCGGAAAAAAGCATGGCTTCCTGCTCCAGCGTGGCGAGCAACTCATCCTCCGCGCTGTGCAATATTCTCCGGCTGCTTATCCGTTGCCACGCGCCGTCCCGCAGCGATGCAACGCAAAGCCGCCCTGCCTCGACCAGGGCAAACCAGGTCTTTTTCCGATTGAAACGGGCGCACCACTGGTCCATGGCGTCCGCAAGATAAGGTTGCGCGCCTTTGAGTTCCACTTTTTTATCCACGGCAAGCGCCTGAAGCCGTGCCAGAAGATCACGCTCCATGGCCGCACAGATCCCGCCGCTGGAAGGGTCCCACTTGCTCACGCCGAGTTCCCAGGTGGCGACCCTCTCGCCGAATATCTCGCGCATGCGAAATGCGGCGTAAGCATATAACTCAGCGGGGCTTTCAATTTTGGTTCCCGCCGATATCACCGCATACCGCACAAAATGATTGGAGAGCGTGACCGTCAGTTCCGTCCCGGCGGCGCCTGCAAGCATCTTCTGCAACTGCTCCAGCGGAGCCTCCCAGGAAGGCAGACCTGGCTTTTGCCCGCACGCCGCCGTATGCCGGACGGGCGGGCGCCGTTTTATGCCGCGGAAGTGGCGCACCAGATCGACCCTGCCCGGAGCAAGGAAGGCATGGTTCCGGTCACGCCACAATGGTGACACGATTGGCCTCCTGCAAACTCGTTTGCCCAGCCTTCACCATATCCAGCGCTGCTTCGCGCAGAAAACGCGTTCCGCTGCGCTTGGCCGCATCTTTTATCCGGCGTATGGGCTCACGCGCGACGATGAGCTCCCGGATCTCGTCGTTCAGCATCAGCATTTCGGCAATGGCATTGCGTCCGCGGTAGCCGCTTCCCCTGCATTGGCCGCACCCCTTGCCGATGCGAAAGCGGAATCCGGTGGCCTGCTCGGGCTGGATGCCCGATTGCGCCAGCAACTCTTGCGTCGGCCATTCCTCCACCGCGCAGTGCACGCAGAGCAAACGGACCAGCCTCTGCGCCGCAATGCCATTCAAGGCGGATACGAAGCTGTAAGGATCCACCCCCATATGCGAAAAACGGCCAATGACATCGAATACGCTGTTGGCATGCACCGTCGTGAATACCAGGTGCCCCGTCAGCGCTGCCTGGATGGCAATTTGCGCGGTTTCCGGATCACGGATTTCCCCCACCATGATCTTGTCCGGATCATGGCGCAAAATGGACCGCAAACCACGCACGAAAGTCAGTCCTTTTTTTTCGTTGACCGGGATCTGCAGCACGCCCGGCAACTGGTATTCAATGGGATCCTCGATCGTGATGATCTTGTCCTGCCCGTCATTCACCTCCGAAATGGCGGCGTAAAGCGTCGTTGTCTTGCCGCTGCCCGTGGGACCCGTGACCAGCAGCATGCCGTACGGCTCGGCGCTCAGGCGGCGAAAACTGGCCATCGTAGGCTGGTCGAACCCGAGATGATTGAGCGTCAGCCCCTCGACATGATCGGCGAGCGCCTGCCGGTCCAGGATACGCAGCACCGCATCTTCGCCAAAGCTGCTAGGCATGATGGAAACCCGGAAATCAATCTCCCGTCCCTGAATGGAGACTTTGAACCGGCCGTCCTGGGGAACCCGCCGTTCCGCAATATCCAGATCGGACATGACCTTTATACGTGAAATAACCTGCTCGGCCATGTCCGCGCCCTGCACTGCGCCGACAGTGGTCAACACGCCGTCTATGCGGTACTTGATCGACAAGGCGCCAGGCGCCGTTTCGAGATGAATGTCGCTTGCCTGCGATTTATGGGCATCGTACAGGGTGGAGTGAACCAGGCGCACGACCGGGCTGGTGCCCTTGCTGATCGTTTTTAACGAAAGATCCTCGCTTGCATCCGAGGCGCCATGCTCGGCCACGGTCGGCAAACTGTCCATGGCCCGCATTGTCTTTTCCTGCTGCGCAAAAAAAGCGCTCAAATTGGCGGGATGCACCAGATGCCAGGCTGCAGCGGCCTCGATATGCTCATCCGCCCAGGCGTGCAGATACGGCAAAAACGGGTTGCCCACGGCAAGTATGTATTCTCCTTCCCTGATAAAAAGCGCGCATTCCTGCGTCATCGCCTCGGTAAAGGAAAGCTTCTCGAAAACAGGCGTAAGCGCATGAAGATCCTCCATCCTCAATACTGGCATGCGAAGCAGCCGCCCCAGCTCCGTAACGAGCTGGTCCTGGGTATATCCACCCTTTTCTTCCAGCGCCTTCATCACCGGAATACCCTGGTTCGCCGCGTCGCGCCGCGCTTCTTCAAGCTGCTGGGCATTGATTCCTTGCAGGGGAAGGGGAACCACCTGCGGCTCCCTCCCCGGCAACTCCTGCATCTCGGCTGGCAGAGCCGCTTCGGCTCTTTCCCAGCTATTTTCGCTCGCTATTGATTCGGCAAAGCTCGCACTCATTTTGAACGGATCTGTCGTTGATTATTGACTTGCGCCGGGAATGCCGCTTTTCCAGCATTCCCGCTCAATTGATGCTTCCTGCCAACTGGAATATCGGCATATACATGAGGATGATGATGCCTCCGATCACCCCTCCGATCACCGCCATCAATATCGGCTCGATCAATTTGGTCATCCACTCCACCCACCGCGCAATCTCTTCATCATGAAAATTGCCGATGCGTTCCATCATTTCTCCCATGAGGCCGGTTCTTTCCCCGACCCGCAGCATGCGGCTGCCCACAGCTGTGGTCAATCCTTCCGATTCCATGGCGCTCGAGATCGTTTTGCCTTCGCGCAGCCGGACGGCGGCGCCCTGGACTCCTGGCCGCAAGTGCGGCGGAAGCAGGTCGCTCACCATTTCCAGGGCTCTCACGACCGGAATTCCACCGCGCAGCAGCATGCCCAGCGTCCTGTAGAAACGCGCAAGCTGATAAACGCGCAAATGTTTTCCTATGGCGGGGATACGCCATAGCTGCCGCGCCAGATACGCCCGGAACGCCGGACGGGTTATGCCGTAGCCGATAAGCGCCAGCGTTCCCGCGGCTGTGGCTGCGAATTGCCAGCCCTGCTCATGAACGAAATGCCCCCACTGGATCAAAAGCTGGGAGAGCCAGGGCAGATCGCCTCCCACGTCCTCATAAATGCTGCTGAACTTCGGCACCACGAAAACCAGCAGGAACAGGGCCACCAGCAAGCCAATCACCAGCAGGAGAACAGGATAGATTGAAGCGCCGATCAGCTTCTTCCTGACCAGATCCATCTGCGCGTGGTAGGCTAAATAGCGCGTCAGGGCCTCGGGCAGATCACCGGTGCGCTCGCTTGCTTTGGCGGTTGCCGTATAAAGTGGCGGGAATGCCTGGGGATAGGCTTCCAGCGCCCGGGAGAAAGTGCTCCCCTCGTAGAGCCTGGAAAGCAACCCAGCGATGATTTTGCGCACTCCCGCATCCTGCTCCTTTTCCAGGAGTGTTTCGATGCTCTCCACCAGGCTCAGGCCCGCTTCCAGCAAGGAAAGGAGCTCCTGGCTGAAATGCGCCAGAGGAAAGCGCGGCGCGGACTTGAGAGTCCACCCGGTAAAACGCCGGCGCACATTCAGCACCATCCCGCCCTGGGAGGTCACCTGAAGACGTGCGTCGTCCTCGCTCTCCGCGTCCAGTTTCAGCAATACCGTACCTTGTCCGGCAAGCACAGCTTTTACCTCGTAGCGCATGCCGGCCTACCAGTTCGTGATATCGACCGATTCGCCTGTACCGCCGGGCTGGCCATCCTTCCCATAGGATAACAAGTCGAACTCGGCATGCTCCCCAGGGTATTTATATATGTAGGGTCGCCCCCAGGGATCGGGCGGCGCCATCTTTTTGAGATAAGGCCCCTGCCATTTCACCTCGTTGGTCGGCCGCACTGTCAATGAGGCCAATCCCTGTTCGGTGACGGGATAGCTCCCCACGTCCAGTCGATATTGATCCAGAGCCTTTTCTATCGCATCGATCTGGGCTTGAGCTGCCTTGACTTCGGATTTCCCCACCTGGGAAAAATACTTGGGCGCGACATAGCCGACCAGCAATCCGATGATGACCATCACGACCAGCAATTCGAGCAGGGTGAAGCCTTTTTCCACCCGAGCGCCTTGTTTAGCGCACCAATGCTTCATTTCAATTCCCAAAATCATCATGGCCTTATAAGATGACCTCGAGTGTAAGCCCTGGACATGACAAAATCATGACGAAAAAACGACAATACGGTTGAAACGATTGGATTACAGTGTCCGGTTTTATGTTGCAACTATTGCCAATCCTTGCCGCAGACGAGACATAAAAATATCGACTCATTTGAATAAAGAACGATTGTTCTCTATAATTGAGAACAATCGTTCTTTATTATTCATTCCCTGATGCAACCGCTCGATATCCTCCCCTATCTAGGCAAGCTGCAGGATTACTATACCCGGGAAAGAATCGTTCCTTCCACAACCCGATTGTCCCTGCTATGGAATGTCAAGGCACGCTCCTGGACGCATCGGATCGTCCAGCGTTTGAAGGAAGAGCGTTTTCTTGAAAATGCGCCCGGCGGCCGGGCACGTCCCGGTCCCCGTTTTTTCGAGCGGACGGTTGGACCCATGGTCAGGGCAGGCTTGCCCCAGCAGGCTGCCGACGTGCAGCCCGAGCTGCTGCGCATTGATGACTACCTTATCGAAAATCCCTCTCGAACCATTCTGTTTCCCATCAAAGGCGATTCGATGATCGACCTGGGAATACTCGAGGGCGACATGGTGATAATCGAACGCGCCAATACCGCTTCAACCGGGCAAGTGGTACTGGCAATCGTGGACAATGAATTCACTCTCAAGGTCCTGGCACAGGATAAGGGCGGCTATTACCTGGAAGCCCGCAACGAAAGAAAAAACCAGGACTATCCACCCATCCGGCCGGAACAGAAACTGGAGATATACGGCCTTTATGTTGGCCTCATTCGCAAAACCCATGTTCCCGGCCACCGCCTCAGCGCCAGCCGGTAATGATGAGAGGCCTCTGGCATGCCTATTCCCGTTTCCCAGCCTTCGGCACCCCTATCGCTTCCGCAAATCGAGGCCCGGTTCAGGAACAGGATATGGAGAGGAGGTGCAATGGGGGTCTCGCCCGATCAGGTTGTTTCCAGCGGCTTCGAAGAACTGGATAAGGCGCTGCCTGGCAGAGGATGGCCGATCGGCAATCTGATCGAATTGCTATTGCCAGCGGAGGGATTGGGAGAAATAGGGTTATTGAGCCGAATGCTCGGGCAGGTCGCCCAGGCTGGCCGTCATGTCCTGCTGGTTTCCCCGCCCCACACGCCTTACATGCCTGCCTGGGAAAACCTGGGCATGGATAGCCGGCGCATTGTGGTAGTAAAGGCTCATACCCCGGCTGAGCGTTTATGGACACTGGAGCAAGGCGTCAAAAGCGCCGCTTTCGGCGCCATTCTCGGCTGGTCGTCCGGAATGAGCCAGCAAGCAACGCGCAAGCTGCAGATTCTCGCACGGAGCACCGCTACCCTGGTCTTCCTGTTCAGGCCGGCGAGCGCACGGCTCGAACCCTCCGCCGCTCCGCTGAGAATACTGCTCCATGCGGCACGTCGCCATGCCCTTTCCCGTACTCTTCGCCTGCATTTGCTGAAACGCCGGGGGATGCCGGCGGGACTGTCCCTTTACCTTACCTTGCCCCCTGGTCCGCCTTCCATGTTGCCAGAAGGATCGCCAGGCGCGCCCTTCATTCAACCGCTTTCCGCATCCCGGCTGGCACACGCTTGAAAAAATGCTCTGGGTCGCCCTTCATTGCCCGACGCTGTCGCTCGACTGGATCGAGCGGCGTTTTCCTGCTCCACTGGCTCCCGCGATGGCCGTCACTGTCCGCAGGGGAAATCAGATCTACATTCTCCAGGCCAATAAGGCGGCGCAACAGCGGGGGGTAGCCGTTTGCCAGTCCCTGGCCAGCGCCCTGGCTCTTTTCCCCGACCTGGCAGTGGTGGAGCATGATCCCGATGAAGAAAGGAGAGCGCTGCATGAAGCTGCCTATGCCGCTTTGCGGTTTACGCCTCGTATCGTCATACAGGATAGCGGGCTGATCGCGGAGATTTCCAGCAGCCTGGAACTGTTTGGCGGCCTGAAGCCACTATGCCAATCGCTCAATCGGGCTGTGGCGGCGCAAGGCCTGCAGCTCTGCACGGGAGCCGCCCCTACCGCCCGGGGAGCATGGCTACTCGCGCAATCCGCGTCCCTGAGAACAGTCATCAATGGCACGGGAAACAGGTTCGCCTCCCTGCTCGACGCCTTGCCGGTTGATCTACTGGGTTCGGCCCAGCTTCATCTCGAAGTGATCCGGGGAATAGGCTGCAAAACACTGGCTGATTTGCAGCAATTGCCGCGCGGCGGCCTGGCGCAACGCTTTGGACCGGAGCTTCTGGCGGAGCTGGATCAAGCCTACGGGAACTCTCCGGATCCGCAAAAGTGGTTCGAGCCCGCGCCAGCATTCAGGCAGAAGATGGAGTTGATGGCGCAAGTCGAAGGAGTCGAGTTGCTGCTGATGAGCGTCCGGCGAATGATCGAACAGATGTGCGGCTGGCTGGCTTCCCGTCATGCGGCCGCCCTGGAATTCTCGTTCTTCCTGCATCATGAACATTCCCCCCGGCAGCCGCAAGCATCCACGCTCATAAACATCCGGCTTTCCGAGCGAAGCAGCGACCCGGCACACCTGATGGTCCTGCTGCGGGAGCGGCTGGGGCGAACAGCGATAGCGGCTCCGACCTGCGCGCTGGAGCTTGAGGCAAATGAAATAACGGCAGGGGAAAACGGCAATCTGAAGCTATTTCCGGCTGCGCAACCGGAAGCCACTTCACTGAACCGCTTTATCGAGAAGCTCTCCTCCCGTCTGGGACGCCAGACCGCTACCGGCCTGACCGTCATACCCGATCACCGGCCGGAATGCAGCCAGAGACAGCAACCCTTTCAATTATCCGGAACGAGCAGCGAAACAGGCAGGAAAAATAAGGCCGCAAGCCGCAAGCCCGTGCCACGAAAATCAACTGGCTGTTCCACGAATTTCCCAAACCGCCCTGCCTGGCTGATGGAAAAGCCCATGGAACTCGCGCTGCAGCGCCAGAAACCGGTGTATGGCTCGCCACTGCAACTGCTTGCGGGACCGGAACGGATCGAAGCAGGCTGGTGGGATGATGCGCCGATAGCCCGCGATTACTTCATTGCGGAGAACGAGCTTGGCCAGTTGCTATGGATTTATCGCGAACCTGCCGCAGCAATGGAAAATCGTGCCCGGTGGTATCTGCAGGGATTTTTTGGATAGCCATGTCTCCCCCGGCTCCTGCCTATGCTGAATTGCATTGCTGCTCCAGCTTCAGCTTCCTGAAAGGAGCATCCTTTCCGGAAGAGCTGGTGAAGCAGGCGGTAGACCTGAAATACAGCGCACTGGCCATCACGGATGAATGCTCCATGGCCGGGGTCGTTAGAGCCCATGCAGAGGCAAAAAAAGCCGGCCTGCATCTTTTGATAGGCAGCGAATTTACTCTGGACGATGGATTGCGGCTGGTCTGCCTCGCCATGAACCGGAACGGCTACGGCAACCTATGCGAATTGATCACGCTGGCAAGGCAGCGCGCTGAAAAAGGCGCTTATCGGCTATCCCGCCCGGATTTCGAAACCTGTGCTGAAGCTCCCCATCTGGCTTCGCTTCCGGATTGCCTGGTCTTGCTGATTCCCCGCCCGCGCCAGGAAGGCGGCTCCCTCATGGATGACATGCGCTGGGTGCTGCGGCTTTTCCCCGGACGCTGCTGGACTGCTGTCGAGTTGCTGCTGCATGCGGACGAAAGCCTGCTATTCGAGAAAATCCGGCAAGCTGCGAAGGCTGCGAGCATGCCGCTCGTGGCAGCGGGAGACATCCATATGCATATCCCTTCCTGCAAGCCCCTGCAGGATACGATGACTGCGATCCGCCTCGGCAAGCCATTATGCGAATGCGGTCATGCATTGCAGCCCAATGCCCAGCAGCATCTGCGCGCTAGAAAGCAACTGGGCCAACTCTATCCGCCGGAACTCCTGCAGGAAACCATCACGGTGGCAAATCGCTGCACTTTTTCATTGGATGAGCTGCGCTATGAATATCCGGACGAATTGATTGGGACGGATGCCCGCGCGGATGAAACCTATGCGGATTATCTGCGGCGCATGGTCGAGAAGGGCATGGTGGAGCGCTTCCCAGACGGAGCTTCGGTCAAGGTCAGGGAACAGATCGAGCAGGAATTGCGGCTGATCGCCGAGCTTGAGTATGAACCCTATTTCCTCACGGTGTTCGATATCGTGAGGTTTGCCCGGTCGCAAGGCATTCTTTGTCAGGGACGCGGCTCCGCAGCCAATTCGGCTGTCTGCTATTGCCTGGGCATCACGGAGATCGACCCGGAGCGCAATGAATTGTTGTTCGAGCGATTCATTTCCCGGGAACGCAACGAGCCGCCGGATATCGATGTCGATTTCGAGCACCAGCGCCGGGAAGAAGTCATCCAGTATATCTACCGCAGATACGGCCACGAACGCGCCGCCATCGCGGCGACGATCATCACTTACCGCACCCGTTCGGCGATCCAGGATATCGGCAAGGCGCTGGGACTCGACATCGAGCGCATCCGGCGGCTATCCGCTTCCCTGGCCTGGTGGGACAAGGCTTCGGACATGCGTAATCGGCTGGCCGAAAACGGCTTCGATCCCGACAGCCCGGTCATCCAGAAGCTGATCCAGCTGTTTCCTGTGTTATACGGATTTCCACGCCATTTGTCCCAGCATGTAGGCGGCTTCGTCATATCCCGCGGCAAGCTGTGCCGCATCGTCCCCATCGAGAACGCCGCCATGCCGGACCGGCGCATCATCCAGTGGGACAAGGACGACCTTGCGACGGTAGGCCTGATGAAAATCGATGTGCTGGCGCTAGGCATGCTGTCGGCCATACGCCGTGCGCTCGACCTGGTCTCCGCCCGGCGTGGCATCCCATTCCGGATGCAGGATATTCCCCCAAAGGACGAGAAAACCTTTGACATGATCTGCAAGGCCGACACCATCGGCGTCTTCCAGATCGAATCGCGCGCGCAGATGACCATGCTGCCGCGCCTGAAACCGCGGACCTTCTACGATCTGGTCATAGAAGTGGCCATCGTCCGCCCCGGCCCGATCCAGGGGAACATGGTGCATCCTTACCTGCGCCGCCGCCAAGGCCTGGAAGAGGTGGCCTATCCGGGTGAGGGAGTTAAAACGGCTTTGGAACGCACGCTTGGTGTACCCATCTTCCAGGAACAGGTGATGCAACTGGCAATCCTTGCCGCGGGATTCAGCCCGGACGAAGCGGACAGGCTGCGGCGCTCCATGGCCGCATGGAAAAGGAAGGGAGGGCTGGGCTCCTTTTATGCCAGATTGATCGGAGGAATGGTCAGCCGCGGGTATAAACAGGAATTTGCCGAGCGCATTTTCCGGCAGATTGAGGGCTTCGGCGAATACGGGTTCCCAGAATCCCATGCCGCCAGCTTTGCGCTGCTGGTTTACGTATCAGCCTGGATCAAATGCCATGAGCCTGCCATATTTCTGTGCGCGATGTTGAACAGCATGCCAATGGGTTTTTATGGCGCCTCGCAATTGATCCAGGACGCCCGGCGGCACGGCGTTGAAGTGAGGCCGGTGGATGTGGCATTCAGCGAATGGGATTGCACCCTGGAGGAACAGGCAGGCGCATCGTCGAATTCGGTAAACACCCCGCCTGCCGTTCGCCTGGGCCTGAACCGGGTGAAGGGGATAAGCCTTAAAACTGCCGCGCGCATCGCCGAGGCAAGAAAAACGGCTTTCGAGAACACCGCGGATCTTGCGAAACGCGCCTTGCTGAATACCCTGGAGATGCACGCCCTCGCCCATGCCGATGCGCTGCGCACTTTGGCGGGCCACCGGCGCGAAGCCCTATGGATGGCTGCCTCTCACATCAGGCAATCCGACCTGATGCGAAATGCTCCCGTCAGGGAAACAGTGCCCGTCATTGCCATTGCGCTGGAAGGAGAGGAAATCAGAGCCGACTACGCCAGCATGGAACTCACCCTGCGCCGGCATCCGCTGGCGCTATTGCGGCCGAGGCTGGATGCAATGCGGCTGAGCTCGGCAAGGGAACTGGATGGCTATCCCGCCGGCCGGCTGGTGCGCACCACCGGCATAGTAACCTGCCGCCAGCGCCCCGGCACCGCGAGCGGCGTCGTGTTCGTGACGCTGGAGGACGAAACCGGAACCATCAATGTGGTGCTGTGGAACCAGCTCGTCCGGAGGCAGCGCCGCGAGCTATTGAGTTCAAAGCTTCTGACGGTATATGGAGTCTGGCAGCGCGAAGGCGAAGTCAGGCATGTGATCGCCAAGCGGCTGGTGGATCACAGCCATCTGCTGGGAAATCTCCGGGTGGAAAGCCGGGATTTTCATTAGCCGAATGACTCATGCCGGTACTTTCCGAAACCATTTCTTGAAAGACATTCTTCCGAAAGCTATAGTCAATTGAAACAATCGAAATTCCCGGTAACTGCAGATAAACAAGTCATGAAAATACTGACGAAAAAAGAGACACTGAAATCCTTCATCACCGGGCCATCGGACAATTGAACATCCTGAATCTTCCCCTGGCTATCTGGCAGGCACCGTCTGGAGTCTCTGTCGGCCACCCTGAAATTTCCAACGCTGCCTATCCCGAAGCAACGGCATGAGGCCAGCCAGTGTCCTTGTCACCGGTGGAGGGTTTCAAGGATTGGGCCTGATCAAGGCTATCCGGGCTGTGGCGGAGGTACGCGTGCTGGTCGCGGATTGCCATGCGGAAAACGTTGGACGCTATTTCGCCGATGCTTTCTTTCCGGCGCCACCATTAAAAGAGAAGCAGGAACTGCTGGATTTCTTACTTGACCTGTGCGAGCGGGAAAGCGTAAGTGCGGTCTTTGCATCCACAGAACATGAGCTGGAACTGCTGGCGCACCACCGGGAAGCTTTTGCGGCGCGTGGCGCCACAGCCTATGTTTCGGATATGCCGTTGCTGGAACTGGCTGGCGACAAGCTTCTCTTTTACCGCTGGCTGCTGAATGAGGGGTTGCCCTGTTTGCCCATCTACACCACACCCCTGGATACAGATGCGGCTTTCCCCTTGATCGGCAAGCCGCGGCGCGGCTGGGGAGGCCGGAATCTGCATATCCTTGCCGACCGCAAAGCGTTTTTTACACTTTCAATCGATCAAAATGAATTCGTGTGGCAACCATGCCTGGGAAAATTTGACGAGTATTCCGTTGATTTCTCGATTGATGTTGCAGGTACTATTTCTCCACTCGCATTTCGCCGCAGAATCCGCTCGATGGATGGGTTTGCGATTCTCTGCGAGCCCGGCGCGCCGCGCTATGTGCGAGAAACCGCCCAGGCGGTCCTCGAACATATGGTCCCTTTAGGTGCGCGAGGGCCGATGAACTTGCAAATCCTGCGAATCGGCGACGACTGCTGGGTGTCTGATTTCAATTCCCGGGCGGGCACCTCCATGCCTTTGAGCCTGGCTGCCGGAATCAATCCTATTGTCTTTTTATTGACGGGTAAAGCTGGGGAAGTCCGCAAGGGTGACGGCTCGCCGACGCCAGGCGCTCGCGCACGGACTCTGCGATACCTGGAGGAATGCTTCATTCCCGACCTCCAGCTGGACGAAGTGCGGGGAATAGTATTTGAACTGGACGATACCCTGCTGGACCAGAAAAGCTGGATGATGGGCAAGCTGGAACAGATCTGGTACAAGGACAAGGAAAGGGAAAAAACTATCCTGCCCGGCCGAACGGAGTTTCTTTCCATAGCTTTGCAGATCATCGAGGAAGGCAATCGCGGCCATCTCTTCGATGCGCTATGTTTGCAACTGGATTTGGATGACGCAACCCGCTTGCGGCTGATTGAAACCTATCTCCATGTCCTGCCAGAAGATCGCCCCCTCTACAGCGATGTGATGGCCACCCTGTATCAGCTTTGCCGACTGGGGTACCGTATTGGAGTTCTGACAGACAATCCGCCGGATTTACAACGGCAAAAGCTGGAGGCTTGCGGCTTGCTACCGCTGATCGATGCGCTGGTGCTGACCGGTGAACTGGGAACGCAGAAGCCCGATCCCAAAGTTTTCGAGGAATGCGCTCGTTTGCTCGACCTGCCACCTGGGCAACTCGTCATGGTAGGCAACAACCTGTTCAGGGATATGCAAGGCTCCCGCAATGCAGGTTACCGGCATGCCTTCCACATCCAAAGGGCGGGCGCGTCCTTCAACTTCAATCTCGATTTGATGCGTCGCACCGGAAATGCCATGCCGGCATGCACGTCGATCAGCAACTTGAATGAGCTGCTTTGGCATCTAACCGGTGTGGAGCCATAACACAGTAATACACAGCAACAAGACGCGATGCGAAATATCCATCCAAAAAGCCGGGATATTATTGACACCGCGTCAAAATGAATGGATGTAGGGCGCCAATAAGCGTTGGAAGAAAACGGAGTGCCGATTACAATCCCAACTTTTCCCAAATCCCATCCACTCTCTTCTTCACCACCTTATCCATGGCGATCGGCTTGCCCCATTCCCTATTGGTTTCGCCCGGCCACTTGCTGGTGGCATCCAGCCCCATCTTGCCGCCCAGGCCGGATACAGGGCTGGCAAAATCGAGGTAATCGATCGGGGTATTTTCCACAATGAGGGTATCCCGCGCCGGATCGACCCGCGTAGTGATAGCCCAGATGACTTCCTTCCAGTCGCGGATATCGACGTCATCGTCGGTGACGATGATGAACTTGGTGTACATGAACTGCCGCAGGAAGCTCCACACGCCGAACATGACGCGCTTGGCGTGGCCCGCATACTGCTTTTTCATGCTGACCACGGCCATGCGGTAGGAGCAGCCTTCCGGCGGCAGGTAGAAATCGACGATTTCGGTGAACTGCTTTTGCAGCAGCGGCACGAACACTTCGTTGAGCGCCACGCCGAGGATGGCGGGCTCGTCCGGCGGCTTGCCGGTATAGGTGGAATGATAGATCGGATCGCGCCGCATGGTGATGCGCTCCACCGTGAATACCGGGAAAGTCTCCTGCTCGTTGTAGTAGCCGGTGTGGTCGCCGAAAGGGCCTTCCAGCGCGGTTTCGTTCGAATGGATGTGCCCTTCAAGCACGATCTCGGCGCTGGCGGGGACCTGGAGATCGTGGCTCAGGCATTTGACGATTTCGGTTTTCGCCCCGCGCAGCAGCCCGGCGAACTGATATTCACTCAAAGTATCCGGCACCGGCGTCACCGCGCCGAGTATGGTCGCCGGGTCCGCCCCCAGCGCAACGGCGATGGGATAGGGCTGCCCCGGATTGGCCATGCAGAAGTCGCGGAAATCCAGCGCGCCGCCGCGATGAGCGAGCCAGCGCATGATGAGCTTGTTGCGCCCGATCACCTGCTGGCGGTAGATGCCCAGGTTCTGCCGGGTCTTGTGCGGCCCGCGGGTGACAGTCAAGCCCCAGGTGATCAGCGGACCGGCATCATCAGGCCAGCAAGTCTGGATCGGCAGCCTGCCGAGATCCACCTCGGCCCCTTCCCACACGATATCCTGGCAGGGCGCTTTCGGCAGCACCTTGGGCGCCATGTTGAGCACCTGCTTCAGCACCGGGAATTTCTCCCAGGCGTCTCTCAACCCCTTGGGCGGATCCGGCTCTTTCAGGTAAGCAAGGAGTTTCCCCACTTCACGCAACGCCACCACCGAGTCCTGCCCCATGCCCATGGCGACGCGCCGCGGCGTGCCGAACAGGTTTCCCAGTACGGGAATGACATGTCCCTTGGGTTTTTCGAACAGGATGGCCGGGCCGCCCGCTTTCAGCACCCGGTCGCAGATTTCAGTCATCTCCAGATGCGGATCGATCTCAACCGCTATGCGCTTCAGCTCGCCCCGGTTTTCGAGCTGGGCGATGAAATCGCGCAGGTCCCTGTATTTCATTGCGAGAGGATGACGCTCATGAGCCCGCCCGAACCAGATAATCCAGCGCAATGCCGCCAAATACCGCTGCGCCTACCCAGTTGTTGTGCAGAAAGGCCTTGAAACAGCGGCCGCGATCACGGTCGTGAATCAGTCGGTATTGATAGATGATCAATCCGAGGGCAACCGCCAGCCCCGCGTAATACATGGCTCCCAATCCCTGGATCAATCCCACGGCGGTCATGATACCGAGAAAACCCGCATGGCACAGCATCACTCCCGATACATCGAAATTGCCGAAGGTGATGGCAGAAGTCCTGATGCCGATCCTGAGGTCGTCAACCTTGTCCACCATTGCGTACTCGGTATCGTAGGCGATGACCCAGAACAGATTGGCTGCCATCAATACCCAGGCGATGAACGGCACTCCACCGGTCTGGGCGGCAAAAGCCATGGGTATGCCGAAGCTGAAGGCGACGCCGAGATAGGCTTGGGGTATGGCAAAAAAACGCTTGGTGAAGGGATAACTTGCCGCCAGGAACAGCGCCAGCACCGAAAGCTCCAATGTCAGGCGGTTCAAGGGCAATATCAGCAGGAACGCTATCAGGCTCAGTCCGGCGGCCAGCAGCAGCGCTTCCTTCGATCTCACCTTGCCGGTTGCCATCGGGCGGTTTTTGGTGCGCTCGACATGCGGATCGAAATCGCGGTCGGCATAATCATTGACGACACATCCGGCGGAGCGCATCAATATGGTGCCGAGCAGGAATATCACCAGAATGTTCATGTCCGGGAAACCGCGAGCTGCCAGCCACAAGCCCCACAGGGTGGGCCACAGCAGCAGCAGGATGCCGATCGGCTTGTCCAGCCGCATCAGCTTCTCGTAGAGGGAGAGGCGCCGCGTTAACGATATGAGCGTCACTGCCCCAGTTCCAGAATGGGTGGAAGAAACACTTCCGTGACGAGTATGGATTGCTCATGCAGGCTGAACAGTGAGCGGCGGGCCCAGAGATCCAGCGGCTTTCTCTGCAATTTCTGGCAGGCGCGCCGAAAAAGCGGATGAGCGGAAGTCAGTTTTTTGAATCGCAGCGGCGTGCGCTTCACCACCGGATTCGTAAACAGCACCGTGCCGAGCGATCGGCTGCCGAGGCCGCTCAATCCTCTCCAGGCACCCTGAAGGTTTTTTTCCGCCACCACGGAATGGGCAAATACCACCGGGGTTTCGCCACAGTACAGATACACTTCCCGCACCATGGCAAGTTCGTTCTGCCGCAGATTCATCACGTCGAGCTCGTCCATGCAGGCTTTTGCAAGTGACTGGAACACCGGCTTGACGCGAAACTCGCTGCAGCAGCGCTGCTGAATGAGCTGGGTGAGCGAGCCGCGATTCTGCAGCCAGCCGCGTGCGTGCGGCGACAACAGGGATGGCCGGGGATGCCACGTGGATTGCCGGACGACATTCATTGCAGCTCGAGTGAAAAGGGTAGATTATGCCGGATAATCCGGCGCGGCTGAATTCATTATTCTTCAGGGACAAGCAGGAATACGGTTTCGGAATGCCTGCAGAAAGTCACTGGCGGTGGATGCCCAACAGGGCGCCGCGAGCCTGCAAATCGTGCATGATTTCCGCCCCTCCCAGGATCACGGTTTCCGGCGCGGGGTGCCGGCTTTCCCTCGCTATCATTTCAAGCGCTGACTGACCGGTATGCTCGGCCGTATCGAGCAGGTTGATGAGGCGGGCGGTAAATGCGTTTACCTCGATGAAGCGGACCTGATCTTCGGAATCCCGGAATACGAGCAGGTAGGTATCGGCGCGCGCCGCGGAAACGCGAGGCGCCAGATGATGCACCGGCCAATGGTAGTAAAGATTTGCCAGGACGGGATTGAGGACAGGGCGTCCTTCGAGCAGGCTGCCCGTTGTGTCGACAGCACCCCAGTCGGGGGCTTCGGTCGAAACGGATAGCACCAGCTCTATCCATTCATAGTGGGCGAGCTCGAACACGAATTCGGGATAGCCTACGGGGATGACCCCCTCTTTCTGGAGAAACTGGACGAATTCCCCTGGTATCTCGCGAAAGAAGGGTGAATGGCTGCGATGGGTATCCAGAAAACGGCGCACCAGGCACTCCCACCGTCGTGTCCCCAGTATCTTTTTGAGCACGGGAAAGCAGCTCTGCAGAAAATTCTGGATGTTATTGTAGACGAGCGATCGATATATGCGCATGCGCCGCGCTTCGACCCCTCTGGGAAGCGGATTGGCCTTGGGATTGCGGATATGCGCGGTGAACGCATACTGGAAGCGCTGGAATTCAGGAAGCGCGCCGGGCATAGAATTCGTGGCCTTTATCGGCATGCTGTTGCTGGATGGCGGCAATGCGCTCGACTTCATGCACGAGCTGCGCAAGAGGCGGAATATTGAAGTCGCGTTCCAGCAGCGTGGGCGCTACGCCATGGATATGATATGCCTCATCCAGCAGTGACCAGACGGGATCGATCACGTCAGCGCCATGTGTGTCTATTATCAGGTTCTCGGATTCGTTGTAGTGTCCGGCCATGTGCATATAGACGATGCGCTCGGACGGCATGGAGCGAATGAATTCGATCGCATCATAACCATGGTTGATGCTGTTGACATACACGTTGTTGACGTCGAGATGGAGGCTGCAATCTGCTTCGGCCAGCACCGCGCGGATGAAATCCGCTTCACTCATCTCCGCGATCGGGGACTGCAGGTAGAAAGAAGCATTTTCCATGGCGATGCGGCGCTCGAGAATATCCTGGGCGCGCCGGATGCGCGCTGCCACATACCTTACCGCCTCCCCGGTGAAGGGTATTGGAAGCAGATCGTATAGATGACCGTCATCGGAGCAGTATGAGAGATGCTCCGTATAAAGGGAAATACGGTGCTGGTCCAGGAAATGCCGGATTTTGTGGAGAAACTCTTCATCCAGTGGAGCCGGACTTCCAATGGAAAGGGAAAGCCCGTGGCACACGAACGGATAGCGCTCGGTGAAATTGCACAGATCGCGCCCTGCCGCGCCGCCGAGATCGATCCAGTTTTCGGGAGCGACCTCAAAGAAATCGATAGCGTGGGGAACGCCGTTTTTCAGGGCGGGGATCAGCTCACGCCTCAAGCCCAGCCCGGCTCCGGCCACTCCGGCAAAATTCAAGGGTGGAACTACTTCTTCATTGCCCCATGGGGAGCTGCACTTGCTCCGCTGGACCTGGTGCCTCCATATGCGTCGGCCTCAGGCTGATCGACTGCTCCGTCCTTGTTCGTATCCATCCTGTCGAATATGGCTTCGTGGTGCTTGAGAAATTCCTGCTTGGTCACTTTCCCATCCTTGTTGGCATCCACCATCGACATGCCGCATCTCCCTTCCGAGGTTTTGGGAGCTCCTCCGCCGCCGTACTTGTTGGGGTCCACGCGATCGGCATAAGCCAGAACGTACCCCTTGTCCAGCGTCCGTGCAGCAAAAGGATTTTCGGAAGGATTCTCAGCCGCGGAAACGACTGGTGCGATGCCAAGCGTGGCGGCGAATGCCGAGCTTACTGCCAGGGAAATGGCTGTTCTTTTTTTGCGCATAATTTTTCTCCTCTATTTCGGATGAAAATATTATGTCACATTTTTCGGGATCAGGCCGGCTTCCTGGCTTATTGAGCGCAGAAAGCCGGTTTAATGGCGGGAAGCAGCGATACGGCCTATTTGCCGCTGCCGCACTTTCCGTCTGTCATTTTGCCCTTCAATTCGTCCTTGCTGATCGTGCCATCCTTGTTAGCATCCATATGCTCGAACATGGCGTTGTGGTGCGCTGTCCATTCTTCCTTCGTGATCTTGCCATCCTTGTTGGCATCCGCCATGGAGGCGCCACATCGCCCTTCGCCGCAAGCGCCTTCTCCCCCGCATTTGCCTTCGCCGCTTTTCTGGTGCTTATGTGCATCGGCCACCATGTAACCCTTGGAAAGAGATTGGGATGCAAAAGGATTGTCTGTTGCGGAAGCTATCGGCACCGTACTAACAGCGGCAAAAGCTGAACCGATTGCAATTGAGATCATTCTTTTCTTGTTAGCCATAATGTTCGTCCTCCTCTATAAGATGTTTGAAATGTTCGCAGCATGCGACATTGATGAAGATAACCGATGCCGCAGGTCCCAGTACCAGCCGTTTTATCAGCGCACAATCCGCCATGCGGCCTCTTCCGCGTTGATGCATAAACTCCGCCGAACTCTCGGGCACGCTATGGCTTATGAAACATAACATATATTGATGAGCCATGTGGGGTTTTATGGAAACTGCCACTCCCCAGCCATCCGTGATCCAATTCATTTAAGCTCCTCGGACTATTGCACTTTTCGACGATAAAGATCAAGCTCTGTAAATTTTGATGGGGCAGCGGCAAAGATAGTTTCGGGGGATAGTTTGGAGTTGCCGGAAGTCTTCCCTCGTGGGGTACCCGCATGAGCTATCCGGGATTCGGCCGATGCCCAGACTCAGATGTATGCAAGAAGACTTGCTGTATAATATTTTTTGCAATGCATGTAATGTCACCAGGAAAAGGACAAATAAAATGCCGCTAGAATTGCATAAACAATCCGTGCCCTACAAGCCGAAAAAAGGCGAGAGCTACATGAACTCCAAGCAGCTTATGCACTTCCGCAATATTCTGGAAGGCATCAAGGTGGAGCTTGGCCATGATATCGATCGCACGGTACACACCATGCAGGACGAGGCCACCATATTCGCCGATCCCAATGATCGTGCAAGCCAGGAATCAGATATGGCGCTCGAATTACGCAACCGGGACCGGGAACGCAAGCTGATCAAGAAAATCGATGAAACGATTGCCAAGATCGATACAGGGGATTATGGATATTGCGAAAGCTGCGGCGTGGAGATTGGACTGAAGCGCCTGGAAGCGCGGCCGACCGCTACTCTTTGTATCGACTGCAAGACCCTGGATGAGATAAGGGAAAAACAGGTAGCAAAATAGCGGCGAGCGAGGCACGCCAAGCCGGTCGAAGCAGGCGATCGCAAGGACCGTTTTCAGCGATTGGTTTGAATTGCGCCACCAGCAAAATCAAAAGCCCCTTTCTTGCGAAAGGGGCTTTTTGGCAACTGGCGGTATCATCCTAAATCCGCCCTGTATCAAATTCACCATATAGGTGAACGTCGAGTACCGCGAAAATCTTTGTGGATCGTGGTTCTAAATTAAAAAGGGTGGTCGACTGCCGGATTGAGGGCTATGCGGTACCGTCACCCTGGACGTCGGCAGCCGCTGCTTTCATGCTTAGGCGCAGCCGTCCCTTGTCGTCTGCTTCCAGGACCTTGACACGAACCACCTGGCCTTCCTTGAGATGATCCGACACATTATTGACACGTTCGTTTGCGATCTGGGAAATATGCAGCAGGCCGTCCTTCCCGGGCAATACGCTGACAATGGCGCCAAAATCGAGCAGCTTCAATACGGTCCCATCATATACTCTGCCCACTTCGACTTCGGCGGTAATATCCTCGATGCGTTTTCGGGCCAGTTCACCACCTTCGGCGTTCACGCACGCTATCATCACTGTGCCGTCGTCCGTGATGTCGATAGTCGTGCCGGTTTCTTCGGTCAACGCCCGTATTACTGCTCCTCCCTTGCCGATTACATCCCGGATCTTCTCAGGGTTGATTTTTATCTTGATGATGCGAGGCGCATGTTCCGAGATATCCTCGCGGGTTGCGGGAAGGGCCTGCTTCATGATGCCAAGGATGTGCATTCTTCCTTCTCGCGCCTGTATCAGGGCGACATGCAGGATGTCCCTGGTGATTCCTTGTATCTTGATGTCCATTTGCAGCGCGGTAATGCCACTCTCGGTACCAGCCACCTTGAAATCCATGTCACCCAGATGATCCTCGTCGCCGAGAATATCGGTTAGCACCGCGAAGCGGTTACCTTCCTTGATCAATCCCATGGCGATCCCCGCCACATGCGCCTTTAACGGAACCCCTGCATCCATCAATGCAAGGCAACCGCCACAGACTGATGCCATGGAGCTGGAACCGTTGGATTCGGTGATCTCCGATACCACCCGCAAGGAATAGCCGAATTCTTCTGCCGAAGGCAATACCGCTACCAGCGCCCGCTTGGCAAGGCGCCCGTGGCCAATTTCTCGACGCTTGGGCGTGCCGACACGCCCGGTTTCTCCGGTCGCATACGGAGGCATATTGTAATGAAGCATGAAGCGCTCGGAATAATCTCCCTGTAGCGCATCGATCTTCTGCTCGTCGCGTCCGGTTCCCAGCGTTGCCACTACAAGCGCTTGGGTTTCCCCGCGAGTGAACAAAGCGGAGCCATGGGTACGAGGCAACAGGCCGTTACGAATAGTGATGGGACGAACCGTGCGGGTATCCCGGCCATCTATGCGCGGTTCTCCGTCGAGAATCTGCGAGCGCACGATTCTTGATTCAAGGGCAAAACTAGCCTCTTTGACAGCCTGCGCATCCGGTCCATCTTCAGCCCCGACTCCCACCTCGGTGAAAATCCGTTGCCAGATGCTGTCTATCGCTTCAGACCTGGCCTGCTTCTGCTTCAATTTGAATGCCGCACGCAGGTCAGCCTCCGCCAGCTTGGCAATTTTCTCTCCCAGACTTTCGTCCTTCGGCTCCGGAACCCAGTCCCACGCGGTAACGCCGGCCTCATCCGCCAACTCGTTTATTGCGTCGATTACCGGCTGCATTTGCTGATGACCATAGAGGATGGCACCCAGCATGATATCTTCCGATAACTCCAGGGCCTCCGATTCGACCATCAGCACTGCCTGCTGCGTTCCCGCCACTACCAGGTTCAACTGCGTGTGCTTCAATTCCGTGGTGGTCGGATTGAGCAGGTATTCTCCATTGATGTACCCGACTCGCGCGGCTCCCATTGGACCATCGAATGGAATCCCGGAAAGAACCAGCGCAGCTGACGCCCCCAGCATGGAAGGAATATCCGCATCCACTTCATTGTCGGAGGACATGACAGTGGCGACAATCTGGACTTCGTTGTAAAAATTATCGGGGAATAGAGGGCGGATGGGGCGGTCGATCAGGCGGGAGGTAAGAATTTCTTTTTCGGATGGACGGCCTTCCCGCTTGAAAAAACTGCCAGGTATTCTGCCTGCCGCGTAACTTCTCTCCTGATAATCTACTGTCAGCGGGAAAAAATCCTGCCCTTGCTTTGCATTCCTGGCCCCCACTACGGTTACCAGAACGACAGTGTCATCCATGGTCACCATCACCGCTCCGTGCGCCTGTCTCGCTATCTCGCCGGTTTCCAGCGTTAGTTTGTGATTGCCGTAGGTAATGCTTTTTTTAATTGATTTCAATTAGCTGCCCTTTTGATAAATTCTTTTGGCGCGGCTTCGTCAACGCTGCCACACGAAGTTCACCGCTCATACGGAAGATGAGCGGTTCGCAATCTGATTTGCTGTTATCTCGACGAGGGATCGAATCCTACTTGCGCAGACCGAGGCGATCTATCAACGTCCGATAGCTATCCGCATGCCTGCGTTTGAGGTAGTCGAGCAGCTTGCGGCGGCGACTCACCATGCGCAGCAATCCCCGGCGCGAATGATGATCCTTGACATGCGCCTTGAAGTGATTAGCCAAGCCGTTGATACGGGCAGTCAACAATGCCACTTGCACTTCAGGAGAACCGGTGTCCCCTGCCGCTCGTTGATAGTCGCGCACGACCTGTGCTTTTTGATCGGTTGTGACTGGCATGCCTACTTCTCCATTAAATGCTTGATATGAAAGGGCGACATTTTACTCTTTAACGGGGTTAATTCTCAAGTAATCCGTTACTTTATTTTAACCCCTGCTCATCCAGGGAACCTAGCGGCAAACAGTGCAAAATTTGCCTCGCGCCTATCCCGCGGCTTTAAGCAATCGGGCGATATCATGAGCGAAAACATCTTCTCCCTTTTCGCCGCTGACATACAACCTGAGTCTTCCCTGAGGATCAAACAAATAGGTGCCAGCCGAGTGTTCCATGATTTCGTGGCCCGGCGAATCCCCAACGACCTTCTGATAAACGATTTTGAACTCGTTCGCAACCTCCCGTGTGGCCTCTGTATCGCCGGACAGGCCAATGAATGCTGGGTTGAAAGCTGAAAGGTATTCCCGTAGGACGGAGGGGGTATCATGCTCGGGATCGAGAGTGACGAATAACACCTGAACCCTTGCCGCATCGACTCCCAGTTTTTGCACGGCGCCTGTGAGTTTGCTCATTGTCGCGGGGCAGATATCCGGACACTGGGTATAGCCGAAAAACACGGCTATGACTTTGCCTTTGAAATCCGCGAGTGTCCGGGCCTCACCAGTCGGCCCCGGAAGCTTCAATTCCCGGCCAAAGCTGGCATCGGTAATATCGGTAGATAAAAATGTGGGGTTCGCGGTGTTTCCGCAACTTGCCAGAAAGAACACCGCGAACCAGGCAAGGACCGCCCTGAGACCAAAGGTCACGTGAAAAGATTAAAACCGGATGTAATGATCCACCAGCAGAACAACAAACAATGCCGCCAGATAGAATATGGAATATCTGAAGGTCTTTTTCGCGAGCTGATCGCTATAGTCCACATAAATCTTTACGGCATAATATAGGAATACGACATCCAGAATGCCTGCGCCCGCAAGATAGATGAGACCGCTCATTTTGGTAGCGTATGGCATCAGCGTCACGGCAATGAGAATCAGCGTGTACAGCAAAACATGCAAGCGCGTGAACTTGTCGCCATGCGTTACCGGCAGCATGGGCATTCCGATCTTGGCATATTCCAGCTTGCGATACAGCGCCAGCGCCCAGAAATGCGGAGGAGTCCAGGCGAAGATTATAAGAAACAATAAGAGGGCGTCAGCGGAAACCTCACCCGTTACCGCTGCCCATCCCAGGACGGGCGGCATGGCGCCGGAAGCACCGCCTATCACGATATTTTGCGGAGTCATGGGTTTGAGGATGACGGTGTAGATGATGGCGTAGCCGACAAAAGTACCCAGGGTCAACCACATGGTGAGCGGGTTCACCAATTGATGAAGGATCAGCAAACCCGTGCCGCCTATCAGGGCCAGGAAGAACAGCGTTTCAGGCGAAGTCACGGTTCCGCGGGGAAGCGGCCGACCCCGGGTGCGCGCCATGACTGCATCGAGCTTCTGCTCCACCAGGCAATTCACTGCTGCCGCGGCCCCCGCTACCAGCGCTATCCCCAGCGTACCGAATATCAGGGCGTTTAGGGGCACAGCGCCGGGGACAGAAAGAAACATGCCGATGAAAGCGGTAAAAACGATAAGCGATACCACTCGCGGCTTGGTCAGACGATAAAACTGCTGCATGCGGGAAGTGGTTTGCTGCCAAGCCAGACTAGTAGCCATGATTAATCTCCTGATTCATGCAGGCTCGGCGCCTGCTTTTAAACGATCGAACATCCTTTATAGTACCGAGCAGCTTCTCGTTTATGCGAAGTCTCTGCTCATGGACGATTTCGCTTCAATTCGAAAACCTCTAATGCCTTTGATCGGTTCCCACTGCATGCTCCAACTGGGAAACCTTAAGTAACCGCTTAATGTCCTTCGCTATTTTTGTAGGGTCCGAATCTTTTGGAAAACGCATCATCAAATTGGCTATCGGATCTATCACGTATATGTAATCGTGCAGGCCTTCCGCGGGAAATTGCTTGAGCAACTCACTGTCTTTGGCGCCAAGCAGCCAGGTTCCCTTGAACTCATTCACGATTTCCGCTGCCGGTTTCACATCATCATCTATCAGCCATACACGCTCTATTCGATCCTTCTCGGCGTTCTGTACGGTTCGAACCTGCCGCATGTAATAAAGCTTCTTCCGGCACGCCTCATCGCACTTCCCTGAATCCACCGATAATAATACCCATTTGCCGCGCAGATCGCGCATCCGGAATATGGTGTCATTCGATTGATTCGAGGCGCTCCCCGATAAAGGCTTCACCTTGAGCAATTCGCCGTAATTAACGGGGTCAGGCCTCACCTCCATGAAAAACAGCGTATAGGATGCAATAAATGGCGCGCACATGATTACGAACAATAAGATCAGCGTGCGTCTGTTCGTTTTACGTGCTTTTAGCGTGCTCTCGTTTGACACTTAACACCAAATAAATAATCAGCACAGCCAGTGCCATGGAGAACCATTGAATCGCGTATCCCCAGTTTTTTGCGGAACCCGAGTCCGGCCGTGTCCATTTTCGCACCAGGCCGTCATTCACATTATCCTGTTGCAATATCATCACAGGCTGCACTCTCAGCCCTGTAGCGCTGGCGTAGCGTTCCGGATCAAGATTTCCCCAGACCGGCCCTGGAACCACCTCTTTCGAAAGTTCCAGGGTCCTCTGTGATGCCGCTGTTGCCGTTCCCGAGATCGTCACCGTCTCCTCGGGCGTAGTAACTAAAGGCAGCTTGGTGCGATCAGGATTTGCCGCGATCCAACCCCGATTCACCAGGACATGCATGGGTCCTGTGCCTATCCTCAGGGGCGTAATGACGTGGTATCCCACCGCACCCTGGTTTATCTTGTTGTCGAGAAATATCGTGTGGGCCGGCACATACACACCTCGAACCTCTACTCGACGGTATTGAAAATCCTCCAGTTTTACCGGGACCTCAGGCAACGCCACTGCTGGCTCGCGGGAAAGCATGTCAAGCTGTTCCTGCCTCGACTCTTTTTCCCGAGCCCGCGAAAGCTGCCAGTTGCCAAGTTGCACCATGGTGATTATCACGAGCGCCGCGAGTACCGTTGACCATAATTTCGGGGTGTATCGCCATCCTGAAATAGTCATTGGATAGTTGGCTGAACTCGGCTAAACTTGTTTCCAGACCTAACTTATTGCAGGAATGAGATGTTAAAGATCATCGCGCTACTATTTTTTTTCTTCATATTAGCCAGCCTGGCATCGGCCATGTATTACATGATCAAGGACAAGGGTCAGGGCACTCGCGCGGTCAAATCTCTCACTCTTCGCATTAGCCTGTCTTTGCTTTTGTTCACTTTGTTGATGCTGGGAACCTATTGGGGATATATCCCCCTCTAGCTTCCCAGCGCTGCTGCTTAAACGAGCTATATCAGCCAGTAGACGAAGATGAACAATCCCAGCCACACCACGTCCACGAAGTGCCAGTACCAGGCAACGCCTTCGAAGCCGAAATGATTCTCGGGCGTGAAGTGCCCCGCCAGCACCCGGCAATAGATGACCACCAGCATGATCGAGCCCAGGGTCACGTGGAAGCCGTGAAATCCGGTCAGCATGAAGAATGATGCGCCATATGCCCCGGTGGTGAGCTTGAGGTTCAGATCCGAGTAGGCATGGCCGTATTCATACGCCTGCAGGCCCACGAACAGGAACCCCAAGGCAAAGGTCAGGAACAGGCCCAGCTTGAGCTGGCCCCGCTTGTTCAGCTTGAGCGCCCAGTGCGCCCAGGTCACGGTCACGCCCGATGTCAGCAGAATCAGGGTGTTGATCGCCGGCAGGCCCCAGGGTCCCATGGGCATGAACTTTTCCTTGATGCCCGGGCCCGCCGTGGGCCATTCCCCGGTAAAGTCCGGCCACAACAGCTTGTGTTCCATGTCGGATAGCCAGGGAATGGAAAACGCGCGCATGTAGTAGAGCGCGCCGAAGAAGGCGGCGAAGAACATGACTTCGGAGAAGATGAACCAGCTCATCCCCCAGCGGAACGATTTGTCCACCTGCTTGCTGAACTTGCCGCTCTCGCTCTCGCGCGCCACGGTGCGGAACCAGACGAATATCATGTAGAAGAGAATGGCAAAGCCGATCGTCAGCAGTCCGTAGCCCAGCGGAAGCCGGTTGACTGAAAACGCGGCGCCAAAACCCATGAACAGCAGCGCTATCGACCCGGTGATGGGATATGTCGATGGGGCTGGAACGTAATAGTGATCGTGACCATGATCTGCTGCGTGTTGACTCATGCTCTTTCTCCTGCGTATATTTGATTGATTTTAACTTGTCACCAACTTAACCACCAATACCACACCCAATACAAACAAGGCTGCTCCCACGATACCGGCGATTATCACCTGTCCCATTGTCAGTGTTGCCGCGTCATGATCGTGATCGGTGTTTTTACGAATCCCGAAAAATGCCCACGACACTGCCTTCATTGCCTGTAAAAAAGTACCTTTCTCCGGTTTTTCATTACCGTCTTTCAATTCCTGCCGTCGACCCCCGACTCATTTCCGCAACGGATAGTCTGATAGGGCTAGTCGCCTCCAAGCTCGAAAAATGTATATGAAATAGTTACGGTGTCATAATCAGTCGGCAGGCCCGGCTCAATCAGAAACTGAACCGGCATTTGCCGGACTTCATTCGGCTTCAGCACCTGCTTGCTGAAACAGAAACACTCCAGCTTCTTCAAGTGCTTTCCCAGCAATTGCGGCGCGTAGCTAGGTATCGCCTGCCCGGTAATCTCACGATCCGAATTATTTCGGACCTCATACACCACCTGCACCAGTTCACCCGGGTGGATCCGCACATTCGACTGCAGTGGCTTGAATTCCCAGGGCAATCCTCGGGTGTTCGAGTCCAACTGCACCGTCACCCATCGACCGGTATCCACCTGGGTATTTTCGGCGATGGTATCGGCCTGGAGCAGATTGTTGATTCCCGTGACTTCGCAGATTTTTTCATAAAAGGGAACGAGCCCAAAGCCGAAGCCAAACATGACCACTGTAAAAACCAGTAGTTTTTTCATTACGATGGAGTTGGCCTGAAGTACGCTCATTTCCAGTTTTTCACCAAAACGGTAACAAAAATTGCCACGACCATTGCCAGCAGAATCAGCCCGGTTCTTATCGCTCCGCGACGCCTTCGTGCTTCCTCTGCTGGCAAATCTTTCCGCACGTCGCTTATCTGACTACCGGAGGTGTTTCAAAGCTATGGTAGGGTGCCGGCGACGGCAGCGTCCACTCCAGTGTATTTGCCCCTTCCCACGGCTTCGCTTCGGCTTTCGCTCCTCCACGGATGCACTTCAGCACAATGTAAAGGAACAGCAACTGGGAAAATCCGAAACCGAATGCCCCGATGCTGGAGATCATGTTGAAGTCCGCGAACTGCAGCGCATAATCCGGAATGCGGCGCGGCATGCCCGCCAGTCCCAGGAAGTGCTGCACGAAGAAGGCAAGGTTGAAGA
>Ga0209933_1000353_pt1 | contig 93533 bp, 57 predicted proteins | sample ThiBiot_300_biof_FD_183944 | JGI IMG/M metagenome (GOLD analysis project Ga0209933, IMG submission 183944) | Wastewater bioreactor microbial communities from Cape Town, South Africa - Thiocy_cont_300_biof (SPAdes) | ecosystem: Engineered > Bioremediation > Thiocyanate > Unclassified | place... | reverse complement strand
AGATGCCCGCCCGCCGATGTTCCCATAATGCCTACCTTATCGGGTTTGATGCCCCATTGAGCCGCATGGGCACGAATCACCTTCATGGCTCGCTGAGCATCCTGAAGCGGCCCCAGTTCCCGTTGTTTCAGATCGGGGGAGGTGGGTAGGCGATAGTTCAGGACAAAGGCGCTGATGCCCAGCGTATTGAACCATTTGGCCAGCTGCCAGCCACTGACCAGATAGGCCAGTCGTTCGTAGCCACCGCCCGGACAAATAATAACAGCGGCTCCCTTGTTTTCCTGTACCGATGGTAAAAACACGTAAAAGCCGGGTGTACCTACCCGGTAGATCCGTTCGTTCGCTATACTGTCGGTTAGGAACAGCCCCTTTGAATTAGGCATTTTACCCGCAGGCCATAAGGCCATAAAGGTCTGGGCATTAGCCAGGGAATGCAGCGCGAAAATCAGGATAAGCAGTAAGCCGGTTCTAGGCATAAAAAGGCAAAACAGGTTCGGGAAATATCTGCCAAGAATAGAGTGTTGCCTTAGATTTTGCAAAGAAACGTTTGTGACTTTTTACGCAATCGTTGCCGGAAGCGTTCGCGGACAGACCGTTGTGAACCCGGCTACTGTGCGGGGTTTAGGCTGTCGGATTGGTTGGTGCCGCCGAAACCCCTAATTTTCGGCCGTAAACGAATCCACATGGAACTGACTGCGTACCTGAAACAACTTGTCGATATCTCCCCCGAACTGGAACATGAGCTGGATAAAGCCTTTGCACGGGAGGTATTTCCAAAGCGGTATAAGCTCCTGCCGCCCGACAACGTATCGCAGAAAGTCTACTTCTTTGAACAGGGCCTTGGCAGGGCGTACTACATTCGACACGATGGCAAGGACATTACTCACCATTTTTTTCTGATGAACTCGTTCTCGGTAGGCATCGAGACCGTTTTCTATGGACGTCCTTCTCCCTATGGGCTTGAACTGCTCGAAAAGTCTGTTGTCCGATCCATCAACTATGCCGATCTGGAAAAGATCATCGACCAACATCATAATCTGGAAAAACTGATGCGGACAGTGCTGATCGAGACGCTGAAGACGTTTTCTGATCGGTTGAGTGCTTTACAATTTCAGTCGGCGCAGGAACGGTACAACAACCTGCTGGCCCAGTATCCATCCATTCTACAACAGGCTCCTCTGGGGCATATCGCGTCTTATCTGGGCATTACCCAGCAGACTCTTAGCGTTATACGCGCTCAGCGATAACATTCTTACCTTTTGGTTAGTTGTCTGATTTTAAGAGTGATGAGCGGGATGGTTTCAGACGATTCCGGCTCAGGTGCTCTTTTGGCTGACGCATGAACTGAAAAACAGGTCGCTAATCAGCCAGCATCCAGATCGATCCGAATAAAACCCTATGCCTGGGCAGGCGCTGGTCAGCAGATCAGGGCAGATATTCCTATGGCTAATCTATCGGACGTACGCTAAATTTTAGGAATAAAGAAAGATACCCTACACCTTTATTTTTTAAGATAGATGAAAAGAAAGCTGCTTTTCATCGGACAATTTTGCACCATCATAATTCACTAACTAATTGCTATGAAAAGCAGTAAACCCTACATCGCGCTGATAACCCTGCTTGCCTTAAGTGGTTGTCAGACAAAGGAAAAGGCTACGGAAGTAAAAGAGGTAGCTGTTCCTGTTATTACCGAACAGGTTACCAAACAACCGATCAACCGCACAACATCCATCAGTGGTAATATTGAGGGGAGTCGTACCGTACGGCTTGGGTTCATGGTAGCCGGAAAATTGAACTTTATCGCGGCCGACGAAGGACAGCCCGTTCGTAAAGGACAGTTGCTGGCCAGCCTCGATCCTACCAACTACGGTATTGCCAAGGAATTGTCGGATGTGCAGGTAGCTCAGGTGGGCGACGAGTATACCCGTCTGAAAATCATGCATGACCGTAACAGCCTGAGCGACGCCGACTTCGCTAAAGTGAATTACGGGCTGCAGCAGGCCAAAGTACAGCAGAAACTACAGACCAAGAACCTATCGGATACGAAACTATACGCACCCATCAGCGGGGTTATGCTGAAAAAAATGGCAGAGGTCGGTGAGATCACGGCTGTGGGTACACCGCTTTTCGTAGTGTCGGACATCAGCAAGGTTAGTGTCAATGCCTACATTCCTGAAAGTGAGCTGCATACGATTAAAATTGGGCAGTCGGCCCGGGTGCTGGTGTCGTCGGTGGGACAGACGTTTACCGGCAAGGTTAAAGAAGTAGGTTCGGTAGCCGATGTGACCTCTCGGGCCTTTACGGTAAAAATCGAACTGCCCAATCCGAACGGGCTGATTCGACCAGGGATGATCGCCGAAATCACGCTAACATCCAATCAGCCAGTTGATCGACTTTTGCTGCCTGCCGAAGCTATTCTGCACGATACGGATAGCCAGAGCTATGTCTATATCGTCGATAAAGCCCAGCAGAAAGCGTTCCGCCGGAATGTCAGCGTAGGGCAACTGGTAAACAACAAGATCGAAGTGACTGCCGGACTGTCTCCGCAGGAAATCGTGGTAACGGGCGGTCAGCAAAAGCTCACCGATGGTTCTTCTGTCAGCCTTTCTAATTAATCGACGCCATGAATTTCGTTCAAGCTTCTTTAAAATATAGACAGGTTACCCTGTCGGTGTTACTGCTGGTATTTGCAATGGGGGTGTACTCTCTTTTGACCATGCCCCGTCGCGAAGACCCCAAGATTACCGTTCGTCAGGGGCTGGTACTGGCCTTTTATCCAGGTGCCAACTCCGCACAGGTAGAAGACCAGGTGACCAAAAAGCTGGAGCAGTATCTGTTTCAGTTTGAGGAAGTCCGCAAGGATAAAACCTACTCGACCACCCGAGACGGAGCGGTGGTGGTGAATGTCGAACTCGGTGAGAAAGTCAAAAACCCCGATGTGTTCTGGAGCAAATTACGACATCAGCTGCTGGTCGTGAAAAGCCTGGAGCTGCCCCAGGGCGTTCGGGGGCCTATTGTCAACTCCGATTTTGGTGATACCGAAGCCCTGGTGATTGGGATCGAAAGCGATCAGGCCAGTTTTGCGCAGTTGAAGCAGTACGCTCAGAAACTAGAAGACAACCTGCGGACGATTCCGGCCGTTTCGAAAATCAAACGGGTTGGCGATCAACAAGAACAGATTGTGGTTTCGTCGAATTCTGAAAAACTGGCCCAGTATGATGTTGATATGCAGCAGGTGGTCAAGCTGTTGCAGTCGCAGAATTCCATTGGTGCTACTGGGGCAATCGATACCGAAACCCAGAAAGCCCCGCTGTATACCAGTGGCTATTTCACCAAAGAAAATGAGATTGCCAACCAGATTGTCGGGGCCTCGAAATCGGGTGCGCTTGTACGGCTGGGCGATATTGCCACCATTCAGCGTGACTACGCCGAGCCTACCAGCAAAATTACCGTCAATGGGCATAAATCCTTGATCCTGACCGTGCAGATGCACGAAGGCAACAACATCGTCGATTTTGGAAAGGCCGTCGACAAGAAGATTGCGGAAACGACAAAGCTGTTTCCTGCCAATGTGAAACTGACCACCATCGTCAACCAGCCGCAGGTAGTCAATAACAACGTCTCGCATTTCATCGATGAGTTCTTCCTGGCTATTTTCTCGGTAGTCGTTGTGGTGGTGCTGCTGTTGCCCTTCCGTATTGCATCAGTGGCGGCTATGGCCATCCCGGTAACGGTGGCGGTGACCTTTGCCCTCATGCATGCCTTTGGTATCGAGCTGCATCAGGTATCGCTGGCGGCCCTGATCGTGGTGTTGGGGATGGTGGTCGATGATGCGATTGTGATTGCCGATAACTATGTCGAACTGCTGGACGCGGGCGTTGATCGCTGGACGGCTGCCTGGCGAAGCGCGAGTGATCTGGTAGTGCCGGTTCTGGCCGCTACCGTAACGATCATTGCGTCGTTTATGCCGATGATTTTGCTGACGGGTTCGGTAGGGGAATTCATCAACGCTCTGCCCTGGACGGTAGCCATTGCCCTGGCTTCGTCGTTCATCGTCGCCATGGTGCTGACACCGTTGCTGTGTTATGTATTCATCAAGAAAGGCTTACACGATCCGAGCGCGGAGGCTGGCCCGAAGAAAACCTCCCTGCTCGATCGGATGCAGAATGGCTATAACGCAGCGCTCGACTGGGCCATTCGCCATCCTAAACTAACCATTGGCCTGAGCCTGATTACCATCGTGTTTGCCGGGCTGCTTTATACGGGTGGGGTGCGTCAGAAATTCTTCCCGGCTGCCGAGCGAAACCAGTTTGTGGTTGAACTCTGGATGCCAACCAGCACCAGCCTTGATAAAACGGAAGCGGCTATCAAAAAGGTCGAAAAACTGGTCCAGCAGGATAAGCGTGTAACTTCCTTTGCCACCTTCGTTGGAACCAGCGCCCCGCGTTTCTACTACAATTTTTCGCCGGAAGTGCCCGTCAGCAACTACGCGCAGATTCTGGTCAATACCACCGACGAACATACGACCGAAACCCTGTCGGAGGAATTGCAGGAAAAAGTTGGATCGATCATCCCGGAAGGACGCCCGCAGATCAAGCTACTGCAACAGGGCCAGCCGCTGAAAGCTCCGGTTGAAGTACGGATCATTGGTGACGACATCAACCGGCTGAAAAGCATCGGGCAGGAAGTCGAAAGCATCGTTAAAAAAGCACCTGGCAGCGCGCTGGTTCGGAATGATTTTCAGGAAGATTATTACGGTATTAGCATTCAGCTGAAAGATGAAGCGAACCGCCTTGGGTTTACGACCTCCAGCATTTCGCAGATGATCTACACGGGCTTCAGCGGGGCACCGATCACCACGCTCTACGAAGGTAACAACGCCATCGATGTCGTGTTTCGGCTGGATAAGCAAAACCGCGAAACCACCGACGATCTGGGAAATACCTACCTCTCGTCGCCAATTACTGATGGGCGAGTGCCGCTCCGGCAGATTGCCGATCTGGTACCAAAATGGCAGACTGGCCGCATCATGCACCGCAACGGGGTCCGTACCCTGACCGTGCAGAGCGAAACGAGTCATGGCGTACTGCCTGCTGAGTTGCTGAAAGCCATTCGACCCGCCATCGACACCCTTCAGTTGCCTGCTGGTTACCGGATCGAATACGGGGGGGAGTTTGCCAATAAACAGGAAACATTCAGCCAGATGATTACAGTGCTGGTGATTAGCCTGGTCCTAATTTTCTTCATCCTGTTGTTCCAGTTCCGTAACCTGAAAGAAGCCGCTATTGTGATGCTGACCATTCCGCTCAGTTTGTTCGGGGCTTTATTCGGGCTGTACATCACGGGCAACAATTTCGGATTTACGGCCTTTGTCGGATTGGTCAGTCTGTCGGGGATTGTAGTGCGAAACGCCATCATTCTGGTCGATCACACCAACGAACTGATGCACCATGGCATGGATATCCGGACGGCGGCCATCGAGTCGGGCAAACGGCGGTTGCGCCCTATTTTTCTGACGGCATCGGCTGCGGCCATTGGCGTACTGCCCATGATTCTGTCGGGGTCTCCCATGTGGAGTCCGCTCGCTAGTGTGATTGCCGTGGGTGTACTCTGGTCGATGGTGATGGCCCTGCTAACGGTGCCGGTACTCTACATCTCCTGGATACGGCCCGCCGATAAAAAAGATATCCTTGCCGTTCAAAATCAACCTGTTAGTCATGAAGCCTAAATTAAAGTTATATATCAGCCTCAGCATCCTGGGGATGCTGATGGCAAATCAGGCCCGTGCGCAGCAACCGGAATCGGTTAGCCTGCAGCGCGCCATTGATCTGGCCTTACAGAATAACCGGGGGCTGGCCATTCGTAAGCTCCAGGTAGCCGAGAAACAGGCAAAACTGCGGGAAGACGATGTCAAGAAATATCCATCGGTAACGCTCAACTCCACGTATCAGTACAACGCCAATGTTGGTTCACTGGTGATTGATCAGGGCTCGTTCGGGGTTCTTCCGCTGAGTCAGACCACCCAGGTGCCGCTCCCCAACGAGACCAAAACCTTTGCCCTGGGGCAGCATCACACGTTCAATGCGGGTCTTACCGCCTACCAGCCAATTACGCAGTTGGGTAAGGTGAAAACGGGTCTGGCTATCGACCAGACGGATATACAGATGTCGGAGCAGGAGCAGCGTAAAGTGGCTTTGCAAATTCGGCAGGCTGTTGAGCGACTATATTACGGCATGCTGATCAACCAGCAGCAACAGATTGAAGCCACGACCAGGCTCGACGTAGCGAAGCTGAAGCTGTACGACGTGGAAAGTGCGTTGCAGTCAGGAAAAACCATCGATGTGAGCAAAGCCGGACTACAGGCCAACATTGCCGACGAAGAGCAGAATCTGCTTAAACTCGCTATTCAACGCGACGATTACGAAACCGACCTGAAACGCCTGACGGGCATCAAAGCCGATTCGCTGGTGCTGGCGGGTGTTGATCTGGCACCAGCCGCTGTACCTGCGCTGGACTCAGTCGAACTGTCAGCCCTGCGGAACAACGTAGATATACAGCTCGCATCGCTGAATCAGCAAAAAGCGCAACTAGGTATCAAGGCGGCTCAACAAAGCTACCGGCCCGATCTGGGTGTGCTGGCGGGCTACACCTATCAGAAAGGGAACCTGATTTTTCCGGTCAATAACCCGTTTGTGGGCGTCAATCTGAAATGGAATCTACAGGATGTAGTGGCCAATAAGCAGGTTATGGCGCAGCGCAATCTGATCCGGCAGCAGGCACAGGAAAACCTGCTGAATACACAGGAACAGGTAAATAGCGATCTGGAAAAAGCGTACCGGAAAATCAGTCAGGCCAGAGCGTTGATCGACGTGGCGCAGAAAGCGGCCCGGTATCGGGGCGACGAGTTGAAAGTCCAGCAGGATCGGCAGGCGGCAGGGTTGAATCTGAAAACCGATCTGCTCACGGCCCAGTCGAATCTGGCTAAGGCACAGGTCGATCTGCTGTCCGCTCAGTTGAATTACCAACTAGCTATTCTGGACGTCAAAATCCTGACAGGGACTATGTAAACAGCGCACTCTTAACGATTTTATCTAAAATGCTGCCTATAAATAGTCCTGTTGTAGCCAATTCGAGTACTATATACTAGTTAACTCAAGTAAGAGACTGCCTCGTAGGTTGGAATTGTAAAAAGCCTCTCTGGTATCCAGGGAGGCTTTTTTATGGCCGCATTTGGACTAAAACAGCGCAAAAGTCTTTTAAAGTGTCTAGCTGGGGGACTCATCAGCAGGTTACTGGCCGTGAGCGCGCTGTACTGGATAAAATCGCAAACGATCCTATAGTAAAAATAAATAGTTTAAGTATTTAGGGAATTAGTACAACGTTGTGCGCAAATCCAGTTGAAATGGCCCTGAATCTGTTGACCGATACTGAATTGTTGACCCTACTGCGCGAGGGCGACGAACAGGCATTCAGGGCGTTGTATGATCGGTATTGGTACAAAATGTACGTGCTGGCTCATCGTAAACTTCGCCGGAAAGAGGTTGCCGAAGAGTTGGCGCAGGAGTTATTTGTAATGATCTGGCAAAAGCGGGAAGCCTTACGAATTATTAATCTTCAGGCATTTTTAGGGGTATCGCTTCGGAACCTGATCGTCGATTACGTTCGCCGGAATATTCAGGAAGAGCATTATCTGGATCAGTTACGGCTGTTTTTTCCGACAGAAACCATGGCAACCAGCGAGGCTGTTCAATTAAATGAGTTGTCGGAAGCGATCCAGAACACGCTGGCAAAACTTCCCGAAAAAACGCGCGAAATCTTCATTATGAGCCGGTTCGAACATCTGACCATCCGCGAAATTGCCCAGCGATTGAATCTTTCCGAAAAAACAATCGAGTACCATCTCTCGCGATCAACCACGTTCGTTCGGCAACATCTACGCGATTTTACAGCCATCTGGCTCCTGCTTTGGCTCTCGGAATGAGCCAGTTCTTTCAAAAATTAAAAAAAATCTAAAAAAAATAGCGTTGGCTCTTAGGGAGTTTTGGCCGGTTGTTCGTCTATACCTTTTGAACGAATGACTCAACCCGATGGACGGTGCTACCTACCAGGAACTGCTGGCTAAATACCTCAAAGGTGATTGTACGGATGAAGAACGGGCCTTGCTCGACCAATGGTACGAATCGCTGGATACGGAGGTAAGCCTGCCTGCCACCGATGAAGAAAAAAACCAGATGCTGGCCCGAAACTGGAAGACACTGGCCGAGCAAACGGTTCATACCGTTCCGGTTCGTCAGGTCGGGTTCCGTCGTTATGCTTCCTGGGCAGCGGCAGCCGCTGTACTCCTGATTGGTGGATTGGGCTGGCTATTCATGACCCAGTCGACTACCGAACTGATGGAAGAGCAGGTAAGTCTGGTAGACAGACCAGCCTCGTTTACCGAACGGGTCAATCGGATGAAAGCACCCGAGCGAGTGACCCTGAGCGACAACAGTGTGATTACGCTAAATCCGGGTAGTAAAATCCGATATCCAACCCAATTTACGGCCCAGAAACGAGAGGTTATTCTGGAAGGGGAGGCATTTTTCGAGATCCAGAAAAATCCGCACAAGCCGTTTCTGGTCTATTCGCAGGATCTGATTACCAAAGTGCTTGGTACGAGTTTCTGGATCAAAGCCAATCCGGCCGAGCGAAACGTAACGGTGTCCGTCCGAACCGGACGGGTATCGGTCTATTCACCAAAACTGGCCGCACAGACGAAGGGGAAATCGGACCCTGAAACCATTGGGGTTGTTCTGACACCTAACCAGCAGGTCACGTATCTGAATCAGGAACAACGGCTGGTGAAAACACTGGTTGAGAAACCGCTCGTGGTTAGTAAAGAAGCAGAGATGCCCTCGTTTACGTTCCAGAATGCGCCCGTATCGGACATCATTGCGGCTATTGAAAAGGCTTATGGAGTTGATGTGGTGTACGATGAGGAAGTCATGGCAAACTGCCATATAACCACCTCGCTCGATCAGGAGAGCCTGTACGATAAGCTGACCATCATCTGTAAGCTACTGGGAGCTACTTATAAGATTATTGATGCCCAAATTGTCATTACCGGATCAGGTTGTTAGCCCGTTCCGCATGTTGAACCTTAACCCGTACTCTATGAAGTAATCTTGACTTGTCTGCAGAAGAAGAAGATCGGCGATGGGTCCAAGCACCGCCGACCTGAGTAAGCCCCACGTTTTCCGGTTCGCATACCGTCGCATCCTTTTCGAGATGTGCAGGGGCTCGTTTGTCTTTGTCTAAATCCTCTAAACAAAAACGATCAAAGGTATGGAATTACCTCGATTCAATCACGACTGTGCACGTACAATTATGCGTATCACTCTTGCTCAGTTGCTGTGTACGGTTTTATTCCTGAATATCACCTATGCACGAACGGTCATTGCTCAGCCTTTACTGGAGCAATCGATCAGCTTAACCGTTGACGATAAGGAAGTTCGTGTTATTTTGTCGGCCATCGAGAAACAAGCGAAGGTCACCTTTTCGTACATCCCACAGCAAATTCAGGCCGATCGGCGGGTATCGCTCAAAATTGCCAATCAGCGTCTGTCATCCGTACTCGACCAGCTCTTTCGGCATACAGCGGTTATCTATGAAGTAATCGGGCGAAAACAGATTCTGCTCAGCGTTCGCCCGTCGGGTTTGAACGCCCTGCCCGAACATACGCAACTGCAACTCGAACGCCCTGCCGACCGGGTCATATCGGGCATTGTCAGAAGTGAAACGGGTGAAGGGCTGCCCGGTGTAAGTGTTGTGGTGAAGAACAGCACACGTGGAACCAATACGGATGCCGATGGGAAATTCAGACTCAATGTGCCGGACGAGACCACCACGCTGGTTTTCTCTTTTGTGGGGTATCTGAATCAGGAAGTCGCCATTGGCAATCGCGCAACCGTCGATGTTCAACTTGCTCCCGACAACAAATCGCTCGATGAAGTGGTGGTGGTTGGGTATGGTACCGTGAAAAAGAAAGACCTAACCGGGTCGGTGGCCGCTGTTGGGGTCGAGCAGATTCGCGAACAGCCAGTTTCCCGCGTCGATCAGGCGTTGCTGGGCAAAGTGGCGGGTGTTCAGGTGAAACCCGTATCGGGCGAACCGGGCGCGGCTCCGCAAATCCGCATTCGGGGTATTGGCAGTATCTCGGCGGGTGTTGGGCCGCTGTATGTAGTCGATGGGTTTCCGACCGATAATATACAGACGCTGAACCCGAATGATATCGAAAGCATGGATATTCTTAAGGATGCGTCGGCTACGGCTATTTATGGGTCGCGGGGGTCCAACGGGGTGATCATCATCAATACAAAACGAGGCAAATCGGGCAAAGCCAAGTTTTCGTTCGACGCCTATACGGGCTGGCAGAAGATTGCCAAACGGCCCAAATTCATGAATGCCAAAGAGCAGGCGCAGTACTATTACGACGGTATCCGAAACCGGAATATCGACGAAGGCCGGGATGTATCGGGGCCGTATTCCACCTGGTTTCGTCAGGTCCCGCCCGAAGTGATCGATGTGCTGGAAGGACGGAATACGTACGATGTCGATGCGCTGGACGAGGTGTTACGGACGGCTCCCCAGCATCAGTACCAATTGACGGCAACGGGCGGAAACGAAAATGTGAAGTATGCGCTGAGTGGCGAATATTTCAATCAGGAAGGGATAATTATCAACAGCGGCTTTAATCGGTACTCGGTTCGGGCCAATATCGATGCCCAGTTTTCCAAACGACTATCCGTCAAGTTTAATCTGAATCCATCCTTTACCGAATCCAATAACGTACTGGCGGCTGGTGCCGGAACAGGGCCAAACGATGGGATTATTGCACAGGCCGTAATGGCCAACTCATTCTTCCCGCTGCGCACCCCAGCAGGCGATTACTTCGTGTTTAGCGGACTGGCGGGCTCATCGAACCTGACCAATCCACTGGCGCTGGCCAATGAAGTGAAAGCGAACCAGAAAAGTATGCGGCTGCTGGGTAACATCAATGCCGAGTATAAAATCCTGGACGATCTGAAGTTCAATGTGATGATTGGCGGAAACCTGATGAGTGGGCGGGGGATGAACTTCAAACCGCAGCTACCGGCCTTTTTTAACGAACCGGCCGTCGGGACGGATAACTCATCCATGCTCACCAACTGGCTGACGGAATACACGCTGAATTATACGAAGTCGTTTGGGTCGCACAATCTTATGGCGCTGGGGGGCTTTACGGCGCAGAAAGAGAACTACGAATCCAACTTCCTGACCAGTAATAAATACCCGAACAATCTGGTGCCCAATCTGAGCGCCGTTAGCGGGCAGATTACCAATGGCTCGTCCGATTCGTATCAGTGGTCGTTGATCTCGTATCTGGCGCGGGTCAACTACAATTATAAAAGCAAATACTACGTAACTGCTTCTATTCGGACCGATGGTTCATCGCGCTTTGGGTCGGAAAACAAGTACGGCGTGTTTCCATCGGCGGCTCTGGCCTGGCGGTTGTCGGACGAAGCGTTTCTGAAAAATGTTCCGGCTATCTCGGAACTGAAACTGCGGACCAGCTATGGCAAAACGGGAAACAATAACATTGGAAACTTCGACCAGTATGCTACCCTCAGCTACGAAAAATATACGTATGGCGGGGCCTCGGTCGGTGGGTTTGCGCCCGGTCGGTTGCCCAATCCGAATCTGACCTGGGAAAAACAGCAACAGGTCAATTTTGGTATCGATCTGGCGGTGCTGAAGAATCGGGTAAACCTGACCATCGACCACTTCCGTTCCCGGAATACCGATTTGCTGCTGAACGTAAATATCTCCGACCTGACGGGTTTCAGTACAGCCCTGCAAAACATTGGCGAGGTAAAAAACAGCGGCTGGGAGTTTGTGCTCAACACAGTCAACGTCGATGGGAAGTTTAGCTGGACTACCGATTTCAACATCTCGACCTATAAAAACGAGGTGGTCAAACTGGGGCCTCAGGGCGATCCGATTTATTCGGGCGGAAACGTCACCATGATTGGACAGCCCATCGGCATGTTTTATGGCTGGATCACCGACGGCGTGTTTAAAAATGCGGCCGAGCTGGCGAAAGGACCGATCTACCGCCCTGGCTCAACCATTGCCTCGCGCGTTGGCGACACCCGGTTCGTGGACATCAGCGGTCCCGATGGCAAACCCGATGGTGTCATCGACGGCAATGACCAGACTATCATGGGGTCGCCCTATCCTGATTTCTTCTATGGCATGACCAACCGCTTTTCCTATAAAAACCTGAGCCTGAGTGTTAGTCTGCAAGGGGTTGTTGGCAATAAGGTGCTGAGCGTATCGCGGCTGGGAACCCTGAATACGCGGGGGCGGGTACGGCAGTTGGCATCGTCCAATGCGTACTGGAAATCGGAACAGAACCCCGGCGATGGGCAGGTGCCCCGTCCGAACGATGCCCCAACGGGGAATAACCGGGACCCCTGGAACTCCCGCTATCTGGATGAAGGTACGTATCTGCGAATCAATAATATCTCGCTGAGCTATCAGGTCCCTTCTGCTCTTCTGCAAAAACTATCGCTGGGCTCGCTTCGGCTGTATGCAACGGCTACCAATCCGTTCCTTTTTACCAAAAATGAAGCCTTCAACCCCGATGTGAGCAACAGCGATAACCCGCTCACGCCCGGTGTGGACCAGAACAACTATCCACTGACCAAGAGCCTTGTATTGGGCATAAACCTCGGTTTCTAAACGTCACCTATTTCTCCATAAGTGGATCATGAAAACATTCGTCTATTTGCTGATCGGCTCCTTGCTGATCGTATCCTGTCGCAAGGAATTTATTGAGATACTACCCAAATCGACCGTGAGTATCGACGGGGTGTATAAAACGGATAAGGACTTTCAGGATGCCATAACGGCCGCCTATAATACCCTGCAAACGCAGTATCAGAACTTCTGGAAATTTGGCGATCTGCCGGGCGAGGATATTACCGAAGAGATTCCCAATCAGGCCGAAAACGTATCCATCGACCAGTTCAACGCCAATAGCCGCTTATCCATTATCGGCAATAGCTGGCAGAATTATTACCGGATGATTTATCGCGCCAACGTCCTGCTAGCCAAGATTGAACCGACCGACCCTACCGTCGTGGTGAATAAAAACCGGCATATTGGGGAGGCTAAATTTCTGCGGGCGCTGGCCTACTTCGACCTGGTCCGAATCTTTGGCGATGTACCGATGGTGACAACGCCCATAACCGTAGAAGATACCTACAAAACGGGCCGGGAAAAAGTGGCGAAGATCTATGATGAGGTCATTATCAAAGACCTGCTCGACGCCGAATCGAAACTGCCTGCTTCTTACAGTGGGGCCGATGTAGGTCGACCGACCAAAGGAGCCGCTGCGTCGCTGTTGGGAAGAGTATACCTGACCCGGAAAGATTTTGTCAATGCTGAAGCCAAGCTGTTGCAGGTTACAACTATGAAATATGCCTTGCTGCCCAACTACAAAGACCTGTTCGACTATTCGAAAAATGAACACCATAGCGAATACATTTTCGATGTCGAATACGAAGAAGGTATCAACGAAGGCAGTGGTTTCCCACTTCAGTTTTTCCCGTTTGCCAAAGTCATCATGGACTACTACGGCTTTGCGTCGGGAACACCCGGCAACTCAGGTTCGCCAACTGAAACACTCTTCAAAGCCTTCGATCCTGCCGATCCCCGGCGGGCCGTGACGGTCAACTACGGCATAACCGTCAACGGAACCTTTATCCCGATTCCGTCGCAGTCGGTACAGGCATCCAAGTCGTTCACGACCAAATACATAGCGCCGTCGGCCATTCCGAGCGATAGTAAGGCTAATTGGAAGGTGATCCGCTATGCCGATGTGCTGCTGATGCTGGCCGAAGCCATGAACGAAAACGGCAAAACAGCCCAGTCGCTGCCCTATCTCAATCAGGTTCGGCAACGGGTGGGCCTGCCGGGCTATACCGGCCTGACCAAAGATGAGGCCCGCGAAAAAATCTACCTGGAACGACGCTTTGAACTGACCCTCGAAGGCCATCGCTGGTTCGACCTCGTTCGCACCGGTCGGGCCCTGGCGACACTCCAGAAGCTGGGTATGAAAGAGAATATGACCGTATTCCCGCTGCCCTTGACCCAAATTCAGATTATTAACGACCCGGCTATTCTGCCGCAGAATCCAGGATACAATTAATGCCCAAACTCAGGCTTTTACCAAAACCATGGCTTTAAACACACAACGCATGAACCCACATACCGATTCCGAAAAATCGATGCAACCAACCGATAGTTCACGACGGGAATTCATTAAAAACAGCGCCAGAATCAGTGCGCTTATGGCCGCAGCACCGCTAACTGACCTGAGTTCGTTGGGCCTTTCAGAACCTAAAAAAGCGGCTGATGCCATGATGCATGGCATTCAGATCGGGGCCGTTTCCTTTGTCGACGAGGGGGTCGATAAGGTGCTGGACATTGTACAGAAACAGGGTGCCATCAATACCTTATTCCTGACCGTATTCACCTATGGTCGTGGCCTGGCCGGACGGCAGCTGCCGGGCGAACCCTTCCCGGCGCATGGCTCGCAGGTGTCGGATGAGAAAACATTCCACGGGGGGAATTATTCGATCCCACACCCTGAATATTACAAGAATACCGTGCTGAAAAATACCCGGGCTACCGAACACGGCAACTTCGATATTCTGGCATCGGTGATTCCGGCGGCTAAAAAACGGGGCATGAAAGTGTTTGCGTCGGTCGAAGATCAGTGGCGGGCCGATGTGCCGGGCGTTAAGGAATGTTCGGAAATTGATCTGATGGGTCGTCAGGCCAATACGCTTTGCCTGTTCAATCCCAACGTTCGGGCGTTCTGGACAGGACTGGTGACCGACATCAGCAAGTCGTACGATATCGACGGGGTTCTATTTTTCAATGAGCGGAATGGGCCACTGCTGAATGCCCTGGGGGCCAGTCATTTCCAGACCATCGACTCGACCCGAACAACCTGCTTTTGTGAGCACCACCAGCGCGAAGCCAAAAAACTCGGCATCAGCTACGAGCGAGCGAAGGAAGGCTACCACAAGCTCGATCAGTTTGTCAAATCGTCGATGAAAGGCGAACGCCCAAGTGATGGCTACTATGTCGAGTTTAACCGGCTGATGTTGCACTACCCCGAAATCGTTGCCTGGGATAAACTGTTCGACATGGGCAAGCACCAGGTACTGGGTGAAGTGTACGACGCCGTAAAAGGCGTGAAGAAAGACCTGCAGGTTGGTTTTCACGTCGAGCACGTCAATTCGTTCAATCCGTTTTTCCGGGCCAGTCGCAGCTACGAAGAGCTGGCTAAAAAAGCCGATTTCCTGAAAATAGTAGCCTACAACAACTGCGGTGGCGAGCGCTACGCCAACTTTATCCGCAACATTCAGTCGACCATTTTCCGCGATGTGCCATTAGAAGAATTGATGCGGTTCAACAACTATCTACTAAACTACGGCAACGAAGCATCCATCGATGAGCTGCCCACCGCCGGATTGTCACCTGATTATGTCTACCGCGAAACGCAGCGGGCTATTGCGGGGGTCAAAGGCCAATGTAAAATTCTGCCCGGTATTGATGTGGGTATTCCTACCAAAAAAACGAGCCGGAAAGGCTCACCCGAGGATGCGTATGCCGCTACCGCAGCCGCTTACAAAGGCGGAGCCGATGGGGTGATTTTATCCCGTAAATATTCCGAAATGGATCTGGAAGATCTGGCAGCCGCCGGACGCGCCATTCGGGAGGCTACCAAAGGATAATACACACCGATTCAAAATGTGATGCACGCATGAAAAAAACAATTGGCATTCAGATTGGGCCCGATTCATTCGTTGATGAGGGCATCGAAAAAACGCTGGACATATTGCAGCAGCGGGGCGCTATTAATACGCTCTATCTTAGCACCTTTTCGTACGACCGGGGCATTACAGGCCGGCAGATACCCGGTCGGCCCTTTCCCGACCACGGGGCCCAGGTGTCGGACGAAAACTATTTCCACGGGGGCAATTACGCGACACCGCACCCAAAATTTTATGCCAAAACGGTCATGAAAGGGGAGCGGTTTCGTGCGCCTGATTTCGGCAAGCTCGACATTGTTGCCGAGGTGTTACCGGCGGCCAAAAAGCGGGGTATGAAAGTGATCTGCTCCATTCAGGACGGGTTCAACTATCCAGCTGATGTGCCGTTCGTGAAGGAAATGGCCGAAGTAGATCTACAGGGCCGACAGGGGGGGGCGATGTGCTTTTTTCAGCCCGACGTGCGGGAGTTCTGGAAAGCCGTGGCGACCGACCTGAGTTCGTCGTACAACATCGACGGTGTGCTGCTGTTCAATGAGCGAAACGGCCCGTTGCTCAACGCCATCGGGGTTAGCCATGCCCAGGGAATCGATTCGGCGAAGGTGACCTGCTTCTGCGAACATCACCAGCGGGCGGCCCGTCAGCATGGAATTGATTTTGAACGGGCTAAAGAAGGCTATCGGAAACTAAACCAGTATGTGCAGAACTCCCTGAACGGGATTCGGCCCACTGATGGCTACTATGTCGAATTCAGCCGGTTGCTGCTGGAGTACCCCGAGATCATGGCGTATAACCAACTGTTCGATCTGGGCAAGCATCAGGTGTTGAAGGATGTGTACACCGCCGTGAAAGCTGTTCGCAAAAATCTGGAAGTCGGGTTCCATATTGAACATACCAACTCCTTCAACCCACTCTATCGGGCCAGCCGAAGTTACGAGGAACTGGCAACGATGGCCGATTTTCTGAAAGTGGTGGTGTACAACAACTGTGGTGGCGAGCGCTACCGGAGTTTTATTCGGAACATCACCTCGACGGTCTTTCGGGATGTGCCCCCAACGGAAGTAATGCGGATCAACAACCATCTGTTGAATTACACCAACGAGGCCGCGCTGGATGAACTGCCGATGGCGGGTCTATCGCCTGATTATGTGTCACGCGAGACCCAACGGGCCAAGGTAGGCGTAAAGGGGAAAGCCCAGATTCTACCCGGTATCGACGTGAATATTCCGACGGGGGCCAACAGCCGGAAGGCTTCGCCCGACGATACCTATCAGGCCACCTTAGCTGCGTTCAAAGGGGGAGCCGATGGGGTAATCCTGTCCCGTAAATATTCGGAAATGATGCTGGCGAATTTGGATGCTGCCGGACGGGCAATCCGCGATGCCGAAAAATTATAAAGCGTTTACATGAGTTCAATACGAATTCGCATAGGTTGGTAAGATGCCAGAAACGGGTGAGGACGTTTTCTCACCCACTTTCTTCTCACTTTATTGGTTTAGCAACCTCTTGCCACAAACCCGCCAAACGGCCCTGATGAGCCCTTTTTCTTTGCCTGATTCAGAAAATTATAAAAAAATTTCTATTTGACTCGGGGGTGCCCCGCCTTTTTTTGTCTATAAGTCATAAACCCTTTATGCGTTCGGCCAATACAGATGGGCGTTTCAAGTCAAACCTTACAAACATCCGTGAAACCCCTTGCTATGGGCGATTCGGGCTTTTCGGATGCCAATGAGCCGGATGCGGAATATTTCATCCGGCAGGCCTTCGCGACGGACCCGCATAAGGGGTGTGAACTACTCTTTCGGGCCTATTACCGGGATTTATGCAGCACGGCGATTCGGTTTGTGTATTCCCGGCAGGTAACCGAAGATATTGTGGGTGAAGTGTTTCTGGCGTTCTGGACGAATCGGACGTACGAGAAAATCACGACTTCGTACCGGGCGTATCTGTTTCGGTCGGTGCGCAATCGGGCGTATAACTACCTGAAGTTCGAGTTGAGCCGGTCCAGGCCTCTGGAGCTTTTTGATGAAAGTGACCCTGATTCGGTCCAGCAGCCCGATCATATCCTCCAACTGGATGAACTTCGTCGGCAGATCAACGAGATCATCCGTACGTTGCCCATGCAGGCCCAGCGGGTGTTTATCATGAGTCGGTTTGATGGGCGTTCGCACGCCGAAATTGCGCAGGAGTTACAGATCAATCATAAAACGGTCGAAAGTCATATTACCCGCGCGTTGTCGAGTTTGCGGGTGTTGCTCCGGCAGGAGTTCTGTCTGTTGCTATTCGGTTACCTGACGTTGTGAGAAGTTGATCGCCACAGCATGAAAACGGTTATAAATAAAGAGCTTCTATTCATCCATTTCGAAGGACGGACCACCCCGCTACAGATCGAACTGTTGCGGGAGTGGCTACAGACGCCGGAACATCAGCAGTTGTATTACCAATGGCTACAGGAATGGGAGCGTCAACATCCACAGATCATAACCGATGCCGACGATGCGTATCAACAGTTTCTACAGCAAATCGACACCACTCCGCAGCCCGTTGTGGTACGACCGATAGCCATGTGGAACCGCTGGAGGCCAGGTGCTTACTGGATGGCAGCTTCGGTAGTGCTGCTCCTACTCACCGTTGGCTACCTCACCAGAGACTATTGGATGATGCGTACCATCGCGACGGATTACGGTGAGATTCGGTCAATTGTTTTATCCGATGGCACACGGGTAACGCTGAATGCCAATTCTGAATTACAGCTTTCGCGTTTCGCGTTTCTGACTCCATCGAGAGAGGTGTTTCTAAAAGGCGAGGCCGAGTTTGCCGTAGTTCATACATCGGCCCACGATCAATTTAAGGTTCATGCTGCCAATGACGTGGAGGTGGTGGTGCTGGGGACAGAGTTCGTCGTTAATGCCCGCCGGAATACTACTCGTGTTGAGCTAACGAAAGGTAAAGTGCAGTTGCGCTACCCTACCCAGGATCAGATCAGTACGCTGACCATGCGCCCAGGCGATTGGGTAAACGTGTCGGCTGGCGGCAAGGCCAAACGGGGACATCAGGTGCTCGAACCGGCGGTTGCTACCGGCTGGAAAAACTATGAGTACACTTTTCAGCGAACCCCCATGCCAGAAATCGCTGATTTACTGAATGATAATTTTGGTTTGACCGTACAGCTCGACTCGGCGCTGGCCCGACGAAAGGTTACGGGAACGTTCCACGCCCACAATGCAGATGAGCTGCTCCAGGCATTGATTGAATTATTCGATATAGAAGTGGTCCGCGACGGAAAAGCCGTCCAGTTAAAATCATCCGATCCTAACCAAATTCAGTAACTAAACCTCTAACCGTCTCCTCTATGAAAAAGTGGCTATTATCCGGCTGCTCGGGGATCTTTTTGTTCTCATTCAGCCCTACGGTGGCCCAGGTACTGGCTACTGCGCATACCAGGCCGCCCGTTTTTCACCAGCAGGCCAGCCAGACCATGCGCCTGCAGGATGCACTCCTGGAATTGCAGCGGATGTACCGGGTCGATATTCTTTTTGAAGAAGACATGATGCAGCAGGTCGTGGTGCCTGCCAGTCTGCTCGACCGAAGCGCTACGCTGGAAAAAAATCTTCGTACACTGCTGCTACCAAATGGATTTCGGTATAAAAAACTATTGAAGGGTGGCTACGTAGTACGGCGGGGTACAGCGCCTGTTGAAGAGTCGTCACGCCCGAGAACGTCGGCTCAGGCCGATATGGCCCGAAAGCCCGATGAGCCAGCATCGGCAGACAATGAGAAGCATGAAGAAGCTGAATCGGCCAAAGTAGACCGGACCATCAGCGGGCGCACCACCGATGAAAAAGGGGAGGGGCTACCCGGTGTCAGTATTGTCATCAAGGGAACAACCCGAGGAACTACGTCGGATAAAGATGGACGCTATACCCTTCAGGTCCCCGACGGCAACCCGGTGTTGATCTTTTCGTTTCTTGGCTATCAGGCACAGGAGGTCACACTCGGGAATATGACCACCGTGAACGTAACCCTACAGGCCGATACCAAAGCCCTGGATGAGGTCGTCGTTGTCGGGTATGGTACCCAGCGACGGAAAGACCTGACGGGGGCCGTAGGTACCATCGAAAGCAAGGAGATTCAGGAAATGTCGGTTACCCGGATCGATCAGGCACTGCTGGGTAAAGTGGCGGGTGTACAGGTAAAGCCCGTCAGCGGGGATCCGAATCCGGGGCATTGGCAGTATTTCGGCCGGTGCCGGACCGCTTTACGTGGTCGATGGATTTCCGACCCAGACCATCGAGACCCTGAATCCCAACGATATCGAAAGCCTGGATATTCTGAAAGATGCCTCGGCAACGGCTATTTACGGTTCTCGCGGCTCTAACGGGGTTATTATCATCAATACCAAACGGGGCAAATCGGGTAAAGCCAGCGTCACCTTCGATGCCTATTACGGACTGCAAAAAGTGTCGAAGCTGCCCAAGTTTATGACTGCCCGCGAACAGGCCCAGTATTTTTATGATGGGGTCAAAAACCGGAATATCGACGGTGGCTTTAATGTGACAGGCCCTGCCACCAGTTGGAATTTTAAAATGCCACAGTTGATCGTGGATGTGCTGGAAGGTCGCAATACTACCGACGTTGAGCCGCTGGACGAGGTATTGCGGGTGGCCCCCCAGCAGCAATACCAGCTTTCGGCTACGGGCGGAACGGATGCCATCAAATACGCAGTCAGTGGGGAATATTTTAATCAGGATGGGCTGATCATCAACAGTAATTTCAAACGGTACTCGCTGCGGATCAATCTGGATGCAAAACTGTCTAACCGGCTGGCGCTGAAGGTGAACTTCAACCCGTCGTTTATCGACAAAGGGAACGTCAACTCAAGCGGGGTAACGGTAGGTGCTGGGGATTTCAGTGTGATGGGCGCTGCTACGTCGGTGAACCCGTTTTATCCGATCTATGACCAGAATGGCGATTATTTCTGGTATAACGGGCTCGAAGCCGTAGGGAACTTCAACAACCCGGCGGCTCTGGCCCGCGAGGTTAAAGACCGGCAACGGCGGATTGGCGTACTGGGCAACATCAGTGCCGAGTATAAAATCACTGACGATCTGCGGTTCAATGTGCTGGTGGGCGCTACGCTGCTGAGTAGCAAAGGGTCGCGGTTTGTTCCCCAATTGCCCGCTCTTTTCAACGAACCGGCCTCCGGTACCGATAACGCCGTTGCCACCTACAACTGGCTGACCGAGTATACGCTGAACTATACCAAAAGCTTTGGCAAACACAATCTGGTTGGCTTAGCGGGTTTTACGGCCCAGCAGGAAACGGGCGAATCGAACACCTTATCAAGTAATAAGTACCCCAACAACCTCGTACCTACCCTGAGTGCGGTCAGTGGCATTATTACCAACGGAACCTCCGAGCAATACCAATGGTCGCTGATTTCGTACCTGGCGCGGGTCAATTACAACTACAACAGCAAATACTACGTAACCGCGTCGATTCGTACCGATGGATCGTCCCGGTTTGGGAGCGACAATAAATACGGCGTTTTCCCATCAGCAGCTCTGGCTTGGCGGTTGTCTGACGAACCCTTTCTGCGCGATATGCGGTCGGTTTCTGAGTTGAAATTACGAGCGAGTTACGGTAAAACAGGGAACAACAACATTGGTAATTTCGAGCAGTTTGCGACCATCAGCTATCAGAAGTACCCCTTTGGCGAAACCCCGATTGCGGGCTTTATCCCTGGCCGACTGTCGAACCCATTGCTAACCTGGGAAACGCAGGAGCAGTTGAATGCGGGTGTCGATGCGGCCTTTTTCAATAATCGACTTCGGTTCAATATCGACTACTTCATTTCCCGCAATACCAACTTATTGCTCAATGTAAATACACCGGGCATCACGGGTTTCAGTACGGCGCTCAAAAACATTGGCGAGGTGAAAAATACGGGTTGGGAGTTTTCGATTGGAACGGTCAATACCACCAGCCGGGTCAAATGGACCACCGATTTCAATATTTCGACTTTCAAAAATGAGGTGGTGCGGCTAGGACCGACCGGCGATCCGATCATTTCGGGCGGCAACATTACCATGATCGGGCAGCCCATTGGTATGTTTTATGGCTGGCTCACCGACGGGGTATTTAAGAATCAGGCCGAAGTGGACCGGGGACCTGTTTTCAGTCCTGGGACAGCTTCTCGTTCCCGGCCCGGCGACCTGCGCTTTGTGGATGTGAGCGGAGCCAATGGCAAGCCCGATGGCGTGATCAACAGCTTCGACAAAACCATTATGGGCTCGCCTTATCCCGATTTTTATTACGGCATGACAAACCGTTTTTCCTATAAGAATCTGATTCTGAGCGTTAGTCTGCAAGGTGTGTATGGCAACCAGTTGCTCAGCATTGCCCGTCGGTCGACCTTTGCCACCCGCTCTCGTTTTCGCAATGCTGCGTCGCAGAACAATTACTGGAAATCGGAGCAGGACCCCGGCGATGGCAATACCCCGCGCCCGAACGATGCGCCCACCGGAAACGTGCGTGGTGAATATAGCCAGCGCTGGCTCGATACGGGTACGTACCTGCGTATCAATAATATATCGCTCAATTATACCGTACCCGACAAGCTGGTGCAACGAGCGAAGCTCGGCTCGCTCCGCATTTATGTGAATGCCAATAACCCGTTCATTTTCACGAAGAATCAGGGCTTTAATCCCGACGTCAGCAATGGCGATAACCCGCTCACACCGGGGATGGATATGAACGACTATCCGCTGCCGAAAAGCCTGATTCTGGGCCTGACTTTTGGTTTCTAACCCGTTTCGACATTAACCAATAAAGACTATGAAAGGTATAACCTGCACAGTAGGACTGGTATTCCTCCTGATGACGTCTTGCAATAAGAATTTTATTGAACTAACGCCCGTATCTACCGTCAGTGTCGATGTGCTGTATAAAACGGACAAGGACTTTCAGGATGCAGTAGTCGGTGTGTATAGTGGCTTTCGGGTGCCCTATCAGAACTTCTGGCAATTTGGCGACCTGCGGGGCGACGATACCAAGCACGATCTGGCCAATGGGCTGGAATCCATCCGGGTCGATAATTTCCTGACCGACTACAGCGATAATATTCTGCTCGCTAGCTGGCGCGGGTATTACAGTGTGATCACGAACGCCAATGCGATTCTGGCTAAAATTGGCACTGCCGATCCCGCTGTTGTGACCAATAAAGACCGGCACATCGGCGAAACCAAGTTTCTGAGGGCACTGGCGTATTTCAATCTGGTTCGGATTTTTGGGGATGTGCCGATGGTGACAGCACCCGTTACGATTGAAGACGCGTATAAAACGGGCCGTGAAAAAGTAGATAAGATCTACGACGAGGTTATTATCAAAGACTTGCTGGATGCGGAAACCAAACTGCCGGTAAAATATACCGGAACCGATGTGGGACGGGCAACCCGAGGGGCTGCTAAAGCGCTGTTAGGCAAGGTGTACCTGACCCGGAAAGATTTTGTGAAAGCCGAAGATAAACTGAAAGAGGTGACTACGCTGGGCTATGCGCTGCTCAAAAACTACAACGACCTGTGGGACTACACCAAAGATGAGCACCACAGCGAATATATTTTCGACATCGAGTACCTGGCTGGTGGGCTGGGGCTGGGCAGTACGTTTACCAATACATTTTCGCTCGAATTTCAATCGGGTGGTAAGGCACTGGTCGATGAGTTGTCCCGCATTTATGGGATTCTGCCCGGTGCTACGGCGGCTAGTGGCGGAAATCCAACAGCCGCCATGTTTGCGGTCTATGAGCCAAACGATCTGCGAAAAGATGTCAGTGTGGCTACGGGCGTTATCGGTGCCGATGGGAAATTTGTTGCCTTGTCCTCTACGGGCGTTACCTCGTTCAGTAAGAAATACATGGCCCCGCTGAAAGCCAATAACGACAGTCCGGCCAACTGGAAAGTACTGCGCTATGCCGATGTGCTGTTGATGCTGGCTGAAGCTATGAACGAAAATGGGAAAACGACCGAAGCACTCACCTATCTGAACCAGGTGCGTCAGCGAGCGGGAGTGCCTGCCCATGCTGGCTTAACCAAAGACGACGCCCGCGAAAAGATTTACCTGGAACGTCGGCGGGAGCTGTACCTGGAAGGCCACCGCTGGTTCGATCTGGTCCGTACCGGGCGGGCTTTATCGGTCATGGCGCCTTTCGGCATGAAGCCGTACATGACGGTGTTCCCCCTGCCCTTGACCGAGCTGGAAATTATTCGTAATCCCGCCGTTTTTGCCCAAAATCCGGGCTATGAATAGGTAATTGAGTGAATTAGCGATTGAGTGATTGAGCGAAAACGTCTCCGATGTGGTGTCAGATTCTTCAATCTGACAGGTTAGGTTTCTCAAAACCTAACGGTTCAATAGGCTTTGAGAAATCTAATTTGTCGCCAAGCCATCAGAACCGGGACCTATCTAAACGTAAATAGGTAAGTCAGGCTGGGGCCTGCGTTCTATTGGATTCAGAAGGAATGAATAACGAACAGGCTATAGTAGGTATGCAACAGGAAACCAATCCAGCGACGTCTCCACTGAGTCGGCGGCATTTTTTGAAACTGGCGGGACTCACCACCTTAAACACGGGATGGCCGGAGATAGGCGGATGGGCGTCGGGGGTTTCGATTGTCAGCAATCCGGACGATCCGGTGGCTGGAGCCGCTCCGGTGCAATGGGCCGCTAACGAACTGGAACAGGCACTCGCCAACCGGAACATTACCGTACAGCGTTGCACTCAACTGGCACAGGCAACATCCGGGAATCTGTGTATTGTCCTCGCTGGAGCCGATGCAACCGTAGCCCGTTCTGTTCTTAAATCGGCGGGAGCCAGCGTACCAGCTGTATCCGAAGCATTGGGGGTTGTAATGGGGCAGTCGGCCGGGAAATCGATTGTGCTGGCATGTGGACAGGATGTGCGTGGGCTGGTCTATGCCACACTTGAACTGGCCGACCGGGTAAGTTTCGAGACCCAGCCGTTAGCCTCCTTACGAAGTCAAAAGGTACTGGTGGAACAGCCTGCTAATCCGATACGGGGCCTGAATCGCTTGTTTGTCAGCGACGTAGAAGACAAAGGTTGGTACAACGACCGCGCCATGTGGCCCAACTACCTGACCATGCTGGCCACCCAGCGATTTAACCGATTCAACCTCAGTCTGGGCATTGGCTATGATTTTCTTCGGAATGTGACCGATGCCTATTTCCTGTTTGCCTATCCGTTTTTACTCTCGGTGCCGGGCTATAACGTCCGCGTGCCTGAGTTGTCGGATGCTGAGCGGGACCAGAACCTGGCCATGCTGAAATTCATCAGCGAGCAAACTGTAGCACGCGGTATGCAGTTCCAGCTGGGCTTGTGGATGCACGGCTACGAATGGATCAACAGCCCTAAACCGAATTATACCATTGCTGGACTGACAGCCGAAAATCATGGTGCGTATTGCCGGGATGCTGTCCGGATGTTGTTGCAGGCATGCCCGGCCATTAGTGGGGTAACATTCCGCATTCACGGCGAAAGCGGGGTGAACGAAGGAAGCTATAAATTCTGGCAGATGGTCTTTGACGGAGTGGCCACCTGTGGTCGTACGGTCGAGATCGATATGCATTCGAAAGGGATGGATCAGGCAATGATCGATGCGGCTGTTAGTACCAGGCTCCCCATCGTGATCTCGCCCAAATACTGGGCCGAGCATCTGGGCATGCCCTATCACCAGACCGACATCCGCGCCCTTGAGGTACCCGACCCGAAAAAGAGGACATCGACCCTGATGAACCTGAGCGAAGGCTCGCGGAGTTTTATGCGCTATGGCTATGGCGATCTGTTGAAAGAAAATCGACCGTATCGGGTCATACACCGCATCTGGCCCGGAACACAACGACTTCTGCTCTGGGGCGACCCATCGACGCAGGCGGCTCATGCCCGGGCCTTTGGGTTTAGCGGGAGTGCCGGAGCCGAATTGATGGAACCACTTTCGTTCAAAGGCCGACGTGGATCGGGTATTGCCGGGGGACGGTGTGGGTATGCCGATGCCAGCCTGGAGCCACGCTGGGATTGGGAAAAATACCAGTATAGCCTTCGTCTGTTCGGTCGTTTGCTATACAATCCCGACACGAACCCGGCGGTCTGGAACCGGTATCTGCAAAAAACGTTCGGTGCCGCCGGTGAGGGTGTGGAACAGGCACTGGCCAATGCCAGCCGGATTTTACCCATCGTACTCACGGCTCATGGCACCTCGGCGGGGAATAACACCTACTGGCCCGAGATGTACACCAATCAACCCATTGTCGATCCGACCATCAATGGCAGCGATAAGCACCTGTACGACACCCCCGCACCCAAAGTATTTGGCAATGTGAGCCCGCTCGATCCACAACTATTTCTGTCTATTAATCAATACGTCAGCGAGTTGCTCAAGGGTGAACACAGCGGTAAATATACACCCATAGAAACGGCCCAGTGGCTGGAGGATTACGCAGCTACCGCCGACCGGCATCTGACCCAGGCGGAAGCAAAAACGGCTGATCCCAAGCGTGCTGAGTTTCGACGGATGGCGATTGATGTGGCTATGCAGATTGGCCTGGGGCGGTTTTTTGCCAGCAAATTCCGGGCGGGGGTACTCTACGCCATTTTTGAACAAACCGGCGACCGGGCGGCTCTGGAGCAGTCATTGAAAGCGTACCGTTCGGCCCGAAGTTCGTGGGCGACGGTGGCTGATCTGGCCAAAGACGTTTATAAGTCCGACATACCCGTTGGCGAGCAGACGTTTTTACGCGGGCACTGGCTCGACCGCCTTCCGGCGATGGATCAGGATATTGCCGCTATGGCTACCAAACTGGAACAGGCTGGGGGGAATGAAAGCGCATCGGGCGCTCAGGCACAGGCAGCCATCCGGCAGGCATTGGGAAGGCCACAGCGTACAAAAGTTACCTGCCGTCATACACCGCCCCCGTCCTTTGCTGCCGGACAGCCAATTTCGCTCCAACTATCGGTCGATAGGCAACCGGCAAGCGTGCGTCTGTACTATCGCCATGTAAATCAGGCGGAACGGTACGAGTCTGTCGATATGCAACGGGTCGGGCAGGGCTATCAGGCAACGATTCCGGCTAGTTATACCGAGTCGCCTTACCCTATTCAATACTTTGTGGAAGGGAAAGAACCGACGGGAAGCGCCTGGCTATATCCGGGTTTCAATACCGATCTGACCAGCCAGCCGTATCTACTCGTTCGCCAGGGCTGATCGAAAATCATTTCGTTATGAAAAGAATAGGTCTTATTGCCAGCCTGCTTATCGGCTATAGCTCGTTCCTTCTGGCGCAAAAGCTGACGGTTCGCTACGACCCGGCCATCCCACAGGCCGTGTATGCTGCTCACCAGATCGAGAAGGCGGCTTCGGGGCTGAGCGCTAAAAAAGGATCGTCGGCCTACGAGGTCGTTCTGTCCATAAACCAGAAACAGGCTGAGAAAGAAGCGTTCTCCATTCGGCGGAGCGGCAATCGATTACTGGTTGAGGGAAGCGATACCAACGGGCTTATTTACGGGAGTTTGGCTGTTGTGGAAGACCTGCGCAATGGCGTATCACCCGCTCAGATCGCATCCTGTCAGGAAAAACCTGCGTTGCCGTTTCGGGCCATCAAGTTCAACCTGCCCTGGGACCCCTACCGGGAAGGCTATGCCATGACGCTCCATCAGGAAACCTGCCGCGACTTACATTTCTGGGAGTCGTTTCTGGATATGATGGCCGAAAATCGATTCAATGCGCTGACCCTCTGGAACCTGCACCCGTTTCCGTATATGATCCGGCCCCGCAACTTCCCCGAAGCCTGCCCATTCAATGATAACGAACTGACCGACTGGCAGACATTTTACCGGGGACTTTTTCGACTGGCAAAAGAACGGGGGATTGATACCTATCTGGTCAACTGGAACATTTTTGTGAGCCCAGAATTTGCCAAAGCCCATCACGTTGGTGTCGAAAACCCCGACGAGCGCATCCATTTTGGTGCTGCGGATACCTCAGCGATTATCAAGCGTTATACCCGCGAGTGCGTTCAGCAGGTACTCGAAGAATACCCTGATCTGACGGGATTAGGGTTCACGCATGGTGAGGCCATGGGCGGCATGACGCCCCAGCAGCGTCAGGATTGGTTTAGCGAAACGATACTGGAAGGTATCCGGCTGGCTAAGCGCAAAACAAAGCTGATTCACCGGGTTCCGCTCGAAGCGAACACGCGTGTAGGTGGGTCTACCAGCGTCGATACGGAACTGCTGACTCGGAAGGCGATGGAAGCGCTGGACTATCTGGATGGGCCAATCTGGGCCGAAATCAAGTTCAACTGGTCGCACGGGCATTCGTCGCCACGGCTCATAAAAGTACACGGGGGCAAGCTGAACGATACCTATTTCACGCCCGAGCCAACGAAGTATAAAATTGCCTGGATGGTCCGCAACGAAGATTTTTTCTGTCTGCGCTGGGGCGTACCCGATTTTATTCGGAAGCACCTGGCCACTAATAGTCAGTCGTATGTAGGCGGGTATTTCGTTGGGTCGGAAGGGTATATCCCGGCTAAAGATTATTTCACAAAACGCGAACCGGGCGAGGACGAACACTATGCGTTTGAACGGCAGTGGTTGTTCTATAAGCTTTGGGGGCGATTGCTCTATAATCCGAACACGCCCAATACCGTGTTCAGTCGTGAGTTTGTCCGGCGCTTTGGCCCTTCGGCTGCTTCACTGCTGGATGCGTCGGCACTGGTGGGTAAAACGCCCCTGCATATAGCCTCCCTGTATGATTTTACCTGGGATTTCTCCCTGTACAGCGAAGCGTTCATGTCGATCAACCGACGCGTGATGGAGTACATTTCCATTGATCGTCAGATTGCCCAACCCCCTGCCGACACGATGTATGTATCGGTGGCCGCCTATGTGAAAGCGATGGGTGCTAAAACGGCTATGGATGCCGGGAAAATCACCCCGCCACAGTTGGCGCAGATGCTGGAACAGGACAGCCGCAAGGCCCTGAAACTGACAGAACCCATTCGTGTTGGTAAAAATACCGCTTTTCGACAGGAGGTAGCCGACATCCAGGCATGGGCCAATCTGGGTTTGTATTTCGCCGAAAAGCTGAGAGGGGGTGTAGCGCTGGCAACCTATCGGCAAGCGGGTGGCGAAGCGAACAAACAGCAGGCCATCGATCATCTGGAAAAGGCGCTGGGGTATTGGGACGAAGTGGTTCGGATCACCCGGCCCATCTATGCCGATATGCCTTTAGCCGCCTATTCGTATCCGGCCGACGGGAAACGGGTACTGGTCGATACCAAACGGTATTTCCACTGGGAAAAACTACGGCCCGATGTCGCTCGTGATGTGGAGATCGCCCGCAAAGCGACGGTTGGTTCGCCGAAGTGATGGGTCAGAAATAGAAGTCAATAATGCCTAAAAATGAATGTAAGCAAATACGCGAAGTTAAAGTTAGGATGGCGTTTTGTGTGACCCCGTCGGGGTCAAATGTATATAGAAGCTATGATCGCTATAAACCTTTGACCCCGACGGGGTCACACAAAACGCCATTGTCGAACGTAGAACGTATTTATGCTTGACTCCTTCGTCATTATGACAAAACGCCCTTGTCGCATACGCTAAACTATTTATGCTTGAGCACTTATGAAAAAGCTCTTTTTTGCATGTCAGCCGTTTCTCCGTTTGGGGATTGCGCTGCTACTACTGTTTCCAATCGGAAGCTTTGCCCAGACGGTATCACTCGTAACCGATCCAATGGTTGGAGCGCCCGTTAGTCATGCGCTGACCAAAGTGATGGATGTGCTTAAGACCAAACAGGTTTCGGTCGAAAAAGTGGGGTCTGTTGAACAGGCTCACGGCAAAATGGTACTGGTAACCGGGCTGGCAATGGGATCGGGATCGGCTGCCCGGTTGCTGAAAGCCGGAAGTCGCCCGGCTCCCCGCAGTGCTGAAGCCTTAACCGTCTGGAAAACTACGCAGGCCGCCAAGCCCGTTTGGGTAGTAAGTGGTGCCGACGACCGGGGACTCATGTATGCTCTACTGGATGTGGCTGACCGAATTCAGTGGGCGAAAAACGCTCAGAATCCGTTGAGTGAACTGAAAGAAATAACCGAGAAACCGGCGGCTACTGAGCGGGCTGTTTCTATTTATACCATGAACCGGGCGTACTGGGAGAGCCGCCTGTATGATGAAGCCCATTGGGCACGCTATCTGGATGGACTGGCGCAAAACCGGTTCAATACCCTGGTCGTGATTTTTGGTTATGAGAATGGCGGGTTTCTGGCGCCGTGTTATCCCTACTTCTTCGATGTGGAGGGCTATCCTGATGTGAAAATGGTTGGTCTGCAACCCCAGCAACAGCAGAAAAATCTGGCGGCCTTCAATCGGCTGATTCAGATGGCCCACGACCGGGGAATTCGATTTACGGTTGGTATCTGGGATCATATTTACCGGGGCGGTGTGCAGGGGGGCGGTATTCCCGGTACGAAGGATGCGCCCGACAAACCCGTTCCGGGTCTGGTATGGGGCGTTACGGCCGATAACCTGACAGCCTATACCAAAGCGGCATTGGCTAAGTTTATTAAGCAAGTGCCTAATCTGGATGCCATTCAGTTTCGGATGCACAACGAATCGGGTCTGAAAGAAGGCGAACAGGAGAGCTTCTGGGCCGATGTGTTCCGTATGATGAAAACGACGGCCCCGAATCTTCGGCTGGATCTTCGGGCGAAAGAATTGCCCGAATCGGTGATTCAGAGTGCACAGGATATTGGGGTGAATTTCCGTATTACCACCAAGTTCTGGATGGAGCAGATGGGTATGCCGTACCACCCAACCCTTGTGAATCCCGATAAAAGTCCCATTCGACACAGCTACGCGCAACTACTTCGATACCCCAAAACCTACCGCATGCACTGGCGGCTCTGGAACGGTGGAACTAGCCGTATCCTGTTGTGGGGCGACCCGGATTACGTGCGTCGTTTTGCCGAAAGTACGCATCTCTACGATGGCGATGGGTTTGAAGTGAACGAACCGCTGGCGACTAAAATGGAGGCCCAGCCACACGATGCCCAACCGTTCGATCTGCTGTCGGCATCCTATCGCTACTATGATTGGGAGTTTGAACGTTACTGGCATTTCTTTCAGACGTTTGGCCGGATAGGCTACAATCCGGCTACCGATCCGGCCGTCTGGAACAACGAATTCAACCGTCGATTTGGTGAGAAAGCGGGTCCCGTTCTGGCAAAGGCGTTGCATCAGGCGAGCTGGATTCTGCCCCGCATCATTACGTCCAGCTACCCCTACAGCAGTTTTCCAACTACCCGTGGCTGGGCCGAAAAACAGCGATTGGGCGATCTGCCTTCGTTTGCCAAAGCCGAATTGAGCGATATGGCCCAGTTTGCCAGTTTCGATGAAGAAGCCAAATTCCGAACCGAAGGGGGCGAAACTGCACGCGTGTTGCCATCGGCCAATAGCCACTGGTTTCGGCAAACGTCCGAAACGTTGAATCAATTAATTGCCCAGGCCGAAAAGGCCGCAGGCTCTACGCGAAGCAAGGAACTGGTGTCGACCTTGACGGATTTAAAAATTCTGTCGAATCTGTCGCTGTACCATTCGAAGCGGATTCTGGCTGCGGTCAACTACCGGATTTTTGAGCGGACGCAGAACAAAGCGGCTTTGGACGAGTCGATTGCTAAAGAGCGGGAGGCTGTCAATGCCTGGCGGCAGCTAGTGACGGCTGCTGGAGATGTGTATACCGATAACCTGGCGATGGGCGTCTGCGTGGCTGATCTCTGCGGACATTGGCGGGATGAACTGGCGGCTCTGGAAAAAGGGCTGGCAAGTCTGGAACAGAAACGCAACACCTTACAGGCCGAAGCCAGTACGGCCCGAACAACGGCTGCTGGCAAACCCTTGCCCTACAAACCGCCTACCGATGCTGCCCTGCCCGATCTCTTCCAGGTCGTTCACAAGCCTGTAGCACCCGTTCCTGTGGGTAAACCAATTCCCGTTAGTATAACCGTCAGTGCTCCGGCGGGTATCAAATGGGTAAAGCTGCGGTATCGGAATGTGAATCAGGAATTGCCTTATCAAACGTTGGCGATGCAGCCCTCGGGTAGTGCTAAAAACAACTATACGGTAAGCGTACTGGCAGATCAGATCAATCCTAAATGGGATTTTATGTACTACATCGAGATCATGGATAAACAGGGCAGAGGTAAAATTTATCCTGATTTTAATAAGGAAACGCCCTATCGCATCGTGCAATTGATCCGTTAAAACGCGTCCTCACTCTTTAACCCTTCAGATAGATGAACGTATCCCTTATCCTTCTGGCCAGTTATTTCTTCGCGGCTTTGCCCACCGAGAATCCAGGTTTACTCAATCGACGCTTGCCCGGCCATCCAGCTAAACAAGCTTTGGCAGATGAACCCTTAAAAAAGCGGAAAGCAGGCAGTCCGCTCGATCAGTTGCCGAAAAATATTCAGGTCCTAACCCGGTTTGGGGAGCGGGCCGATTTTTCGCCTGATAACAAGCGGATTGCGTTTATGGCTAAAAGCTTTGGCGATGCGATGGTGCTCGATCTGGCAACCCGGCAGGTGAAATGCCTGACCTGCAATGTGCCTGCAGCGGTTTTTTTACGGGTCATGCACCTGGCCTCTGGCGATTACATTCTGATTGGGCCTGAGAAATTCGAAGATATCCGCGTCAGCCGATCCCGCGATAATGAACTCTGGTTCCTGAGCAAAGAGCCAGGTTCAAAACCCGTGAAGCTGGGCGTACACATGAGCGAGGGTATGGCTATCTCGAAGAAGAGTATGAAAATCGCGTATTCGCAGGTGCACGATCAGGCCCCCGACTTACCCGAAAAAGCCTCCCGGCTGGTGGTCTGCGAGGTCGACCTGTCTGGTGGAACGCCCAAATTAGTCAACAAAAAGGTTGTTTACGAAGGAGATGGCTACCCGTATGAAGCACAGGATTTTTTTGATAATGACACCAAAATGACCTTTGTGCGGTATGAGCCGGTACGGGATGAGGCTGGCAAACAGATCAATATCAACGCATCGGTCATGACCCTCGATCTGAAAACAAATCAGGTGGTCAACCATTCGCAGAAACCCCAAACCTATAACGAATGCGAAGGCATTTTTCCCGATGGAAAGCATACGCTGGTTGAAGCCGATCGCCAGTGTGATTGGCTGGGTGGAAAGCGCGGCCCTTCGAACATCGACATCTGGAAGCTGAAACTCGATGGCACCGGAAAAGATTTTGTCCGGCTCACCAACTTCAATGATTACGAAGGCGGTAAGGCATCGAATCCGGTTGTATCGTCAGATGGTAAGTATATGGCGTTTCAGCTTGCCAATACCGCCGATCCGGCTGGGGTCGGCTATGGATTACTGTTGTATTCGTTCGGGAAATAAGCGGCCCACTGATGCCTTGCACCGGGGAGAAACCGACTGATGAGCCGGAAAATTGTATCACCGATTGGTTAGGGAGTAGCCTGAATTCGGAAACGGATTCGATAATTCGGATGGCATTTGACGTAGATCCAGATCTGGGGATTACGCTATTGTTCCAACGGTATTACGTCTCACTATGTAGTTATGCGTTTCGAACGGTTCTGTCTGAAGAAAAAGCCGAATACATTGTGTCTGATGTGTTTTACGAGTTTCACCGCCAGCGTCGGTTTTTAACCATGACCACGTCGTTTCGAACCTTCTTATTCACAGAGGTTCGAAACCGATTACTAAATAGCCGTTTGACCCGACTCTGACCTGGGTTCGCTGGATGTTAACCACCGTACTAATACCTGAAGCAACGTGGGGCTTGACGTAGAAAATAGAGAAACGGTAGGTAGCGAAGTCAGTAAAAAGTAATGCTGACTGAGTTTTGCTGTTACTGAGCTACATACACCGAAAGTTTACTGCAACTTTTGGTCATTTTGTGTTCATGTATACGTTCTGCTAAACCGACTCATGAAGCGCTTCTCCTACCTCACCTTACTGCTATCTGTTGGTCTACTCAGCCTGACCGAAAAGCCCGCTACCACCGACTGGCCTGAATACAACGGCGGGCCCGATCGCAACCATTTTTCACCGCTTACCCAACTGAATCCTGGCAATGTGGCTGGGTTAAAGGTTGCCTGGGAATATGCATCGGGTGGGGTCGATACACTTAAAAACAATACCCAAATTCAGTGCAACCCGCTCATCATTGATGGTGTGCTGTATGGGGTTTCGGCAGGCTCGCAGGCCTTTGCCCTCGATGCGGCCACGGGCAAACAGCTTTGGAAAACGAATTTTACCGACGATACCTTCGCTATGAACAGCCGGGGTGTTACGTACTGGACTGATGGACGGCAGGCCCGGATTTACTTCGCCTATGGCTCGCTGCTCTACGCCCTTGATGCCCGAACCGGAAAACCAGTCGCCAGTTTTGGCAAAGGCGGAAAAATCAACCTGAAAGAAGGGCTTGCCCGTCCCGGAGCCGACGAGTACGTAGTGAGCAACACGCCGGGTGTAGTCTATAAAAATCTGCTCATCATGGGGCACCGGGTGTCGGAAATTGCCCCGGCCTTGCCCGGCGACGTGCGTGCCTATGACCTGCATACGGGGCGGATCGTCTGGACATTTCACACCATTCCGCACCCCGGCGAGTACGGGGCCGACACCTGGCCGAAAGACGGCTACCGCAACTTCGGTGGCGCTAACAACTGGATGGGTATGGCCATCGACCGGCAGCGTGGCATCGTCTACGTGCCCACAGGAACGGCAGCCTTCGATTTGTACGGCAGCACCCGGCCCGGGCAGAACCTGTTCGGCAACAGTCTGATCGCTCTCGACGCGACTACAGGCAAGCGACTCTGGCATTTTCAGACGATCCACCACGACATCTGGGATCGTGATATTCCGGCTCCGCCTAATCTATTCACCGTTGTTCACGATGGCAAAAAGGTGGATGCTGTTTCGGTATTATCCAAACAAGGCTTCCTGTTTGTGTTCGACCGTGTCACAGGTAAACCGCTGTTTCCGATTGAAGAGCGACCCATGCCTGCGTCTACTGTTCCGGGAGAAAAGGCCTGGCCCACCCAGCCAATTCCCCTCAAACCCGCGCCTTTTACCCGACAATCGTTTTCAGAAAGCGATATTAACGACTTTGTTACCGACCGCGATACGATCGTAGCCCAGCTCCGGCGCTGGCAATCGGGAAAAGAGTTTATTCCGCTTCCTCTGAGCCCTAACCGGACCGTGTTTTTTCCCGGCACCGATGGTGGGGCACAGTGGGGCGGGGCCGCAGTAGATGAAGCCGGCATTATGTACGTTCCGGCCAAGCAAATTCCGGTCACTATGGGACTCGTTCCGACCCCTGCCAGTCCGACATCAGCCGCAGTCGTCGACCGTACGGGTAGCCAGCTCTACCAGACACATTGTGCCTCCTGCCACGGTCAGGACCGCGAAGGGAGCCACGACGGCAGCTATCCGGCCCTGATCCGCATTTCCCAAAAACGCAACGAGACGTCGGTGGCTCAGGTTCTGGCCAAAGGCCAGGGCATGATGCCTGCCTTTACCCATCTGAAAGAAGCCGAACGCAGAGCCATCGTAGATTTCCTGTTCGGCAAAACAACGTCTGTGGCTAGCAAGGAAGACCTGAATACATCACCCTACCACCATACCGGATTTACCCGCTGGTACGACCGGGCCGGGTACCCCGTGAGTCGCCCGCCCTGGGGCACGCTGACGGCAATTGATATGAATACGGGTGAGCACCGTTGGCAAGTCCCGCTGGGGGAGTACCCTGAATTAGTAGCGAAGGGCGTACCCCCGACGGGCACCGACAACTACGGGGCTCCGGCCGTCACGGCGGGCGGGTTGCTCTTCATTGCCTCCTCGCGCGACGAGCTAATTCGGGCTTTCGACCGCAAAACGGGCCGTGAACTTTGGCGGGCCAAACTGCCTGCTGCCGGGTATGCTTCGCCCAGTACCTATGCGGTTAATGGCAAGCAATATGTGGTGATTGCCTGCGGGGGTGGCAAACTTAAAACGAAATCGGGGGATCGGTACGTGGCGTTTGCTTTACCGTAAACAACCCCTGTGTCGGTAAGCGGTTGGCCAACGTTGGGATAGAGCAAGAAGCGGCCAGGTAATTTTGAGAGCGGACTATCAAAATTACCTGGCCTGTAACCCAACCGATTTGACCGTAGGGCTTTCCGTCAATTCCTGAATACGATCTTGTCAAAAAAAGCTGCTTACAATGGAGCAGTAAACCCAAATCTGTGTTAGGGGAGTAGGTGTTTTACTGGTTATACACAAACTCTACTGTACTAACCTGGCGTTCATCCCGGTAAATAGCAACGCGGGACGGATACCCATCTGAACGATAGCTGTAATCGTACTGCCACTGGACACGGCTTCCTTCGGAGTTTGTTGAAGAGGCTGTAACGGTGTTGTTAACTGCTATCAAGTCAAGGCCATTCAGATCGCCAAAGTCGAGCGGTTGAATATCGCCGGTCGTGCGAAACGGATTTGGGTTTTGGTCGTAGCTATAGCGAACGGCTTCCCATCGGTTGTTAAGCAGGCCTGTTCGGCGAAGGATAACATTGCCCGATTCATCGCGACGGTACAGCGTGTACTGACTCAGAACACCTTTCTGGTCTGTTTTTTCATCCCAGATCAGCAGACCAGCCTGGCTGAATCCTAAACGAGATACCGTTGTGCCGGGCTTCTGATACCCGTCCAGAAATTCGATAGCGGTTGTTTTTTGAATCCAGCCAGCACTATCGGCCAGTGTGCTTACGGTGCTGGGCCGCAGCTCGTTCTTCCGTGGATAGCTCGTCAAGGCATTAACCTCCTTGTTGATCTCCGAGACAATTTTAGTTGGTTTACCCGCTTCGTAACTATACGTGAACTTTTTATAGATATGCGTTCCATCGGTGTAATAATCAGTTCGTTCGGCCAAACGTCCCTGATCGTTGTACAGATAGTTACGAATAGGCCGACCATTGTACAGAACACGGGTTAACCGGAGCGCTGTGTTGAGTTGATAGGCGTTGCTGTATGGAAACTGACGAACCGTATTAGCATCGCCAAAGGCAGGCCGGTAAGCCGCTATCGAATCAGGTGTAAGTGGGTCCGACGATTGCCGGGCGGCTGCTGAGGCTAGTTGCTGGTCGGGCTGAACGGGTTCATCGCCCCGAGACTGGCAGCCCATTTGTAAACCAGCCAAAACGGCTAATGAGAGAAAAAGACGCTTATCCATGGCTTTACAGAATTAAGGTATCATGCGACAAGGTGTCTTAATACAACGCATTTTGGGCAGATAGGTTGTATTTTTTAGGATTAGTGATCGTCTGTTTACTTATCCTATGGCCAAAGTAGGCTCATTGAAAGCCACTTAATGAATGCGACTGCTCTTAGGTTGATATCGTATTGGAGAATGGATGATGAGCATAGCGTAAGGAGAATACAGGTTTTCATCTATACGCTGAAATATAGGTATTCCTGTAACTGGAATACAGGCTTTTCGCTATTTCAGCCGCCAGGGGCAACGGCCAACTTTGTATCGTTCACCAAAACAAAATCTGAGCGATGAAAACCTTACTGCTTTTGCTTCTATCTACTTGTTTATTAGGCCTATCAGTTAGTTATGCCCAACGAAAAACAGCGAACCGGACAATCGATGAAGTCCTGACCGATTACATCCGGGCTGTAGAAACCCACGATACCACCCTGCTGGCTGACTGCTTCCATTCGAGTGTATTTCCGCTTTTTGAAACAACTCGACAGGGATTTGCCAACCAGATTTTTACAAGTATCAACAAGATTGGGTTTACGGTTCATTTCGAACGAGCTCCCTATCAGTCCATAAAAAAAGAATATACTGTGGATCAAATCGCGTACCAATCGCTTGGGGTTGTCTGGAAAGCAAGCTGGCGGGTAAAAGCGGGCTCAAAAGACGGCCCGGAACTGAAAAAAATGGCTGAGATTTACCGATCAATGTACAAGAATATGCAGGAGGTTTACCAACTGACGTATAATATCCCTGCCGATGTTGAACTGGTATCGCTCAACGAAAAGAAAGGGGAGTTAGTCGTCTTACAGCCTGAAACGAATCTGTTTGTGTATGAAAAATCGAAACGCGAATGGCGGATGGTTCCCCGCAATTATTCGGCCCTCCAAATGATGTCGGCTGCTTCGTCAACAAAACCGAAGACTACTAAAAAGCGGTAAAGGGCAAGCGTCGTAACTTGCCCAGCCGGAAAGGCAGCGAATCACTTCTGTTTTAATAGCTGATCCAGTTTTTGCTCCAGGGCTTCCTGCTTTTGTTTCAGCTTCTGTAGCTCCTGTTGCTGTTGCTGGTTCGTTTTCTCAAGTTGTATGCTGTAGAGTGTTAATTCCTCTACTTTTTCCAGCAAGGTAGCGTTCATTTGAACTAGGCCAACACCGTTATCAATTATCTGTTGGGCGGAAGGAACATTGGGTAAATGGCCGTGTTGGTGAATATAATCGGCAACAACAGATAATGGGCGAAGGTGGTACGATGGGCTGAACACCTTATCACTCCATTCATCGGCATGAGTAATACGGAGTTGATAGCCTGCTTTGACCACATCCCCCTTTTCGTTGACGGTTAGAAATTGATCCGTGGCTTTGACGGGTTTGCTTTGACTGGTCAGATTCGTTAGCCGTAGGCCGCTGGCATCGACAGCTTCACTGACTACTTCCAGCCGGGCGGTAGGGGCGGATGTGCCAATTCCGACATTAGCATTGCGGCCTAACACGACAGCATTACTAACTGCTACATGAGCATTGGCACCAATAGCCGTTGCATTGTGCAAAGCCATCGATTCTGCGCTGCTATAATGTCCAATGAGTGTATTGTTTCCTCCGGCCCAGAGTCCTCCACCGGCTTCTCCTCCAATAATGACATTGTGATTTCCGCTACCATCACCCGCTTGAGCGTTATATCCCATCAGCACATTATCATCACTGGTTGTTATGGTCGTACCAGAATTTGGACCAATGATGATGTTATTATTGCCCGTTGAGGTATTATAGCCAGCTCGATATCCTAATAGGGTATTTTGTATACCTGTAGTATTTCCCTCACCTGCTCCCCACCCATAAAATGAATTGCGCCCCCCTGATGTATTTTTACCGCCAGCTCCATAGCCCATAAACGAATTTTCGCTTCCTGTTGTGTTGGTGTAACCTGCAAATGAGCCCATAAATGAATTTTCGCGGCCAGTTGAGTTAAACCCACCAGTCGCAAAGCCGATAAAAGAATTGTAACTTCCCGTCGTACTATTAAGCCCTGCATTTTGGCCGATAAAGGTATTCTGGCTTCCAGAAGTATTATACAAACCTGCTGCGTTACCGAAAAAGGAATTGCCATATCCTATTGTATTCGACAAACCTGTCTGGGTGCCCATGAATGTATTGCCAAAGCCAGTACTATTCGAAATACCAGCTTTAGATCCTACAAATGAATTGTTTTCGCCAGTTGTATTGTTATAACCAGCTTCAAAGCCCAGAAAGGAATTATTATTGCCCGTTGTATTATAAAGGCCAGCCTGCATACCAATAAAAATATTATTGCTGCCTGTTGTGTTGGCATTACCCGAGAGTGAACCGGCAAAAACGTTACTCCAGCCGCCTGTCGTTTTAGCCCCAGCCTGAAAGCCTAAGAAAGTATTATAAAGACCTGTTATAGTCGAGTTGCCAGCCTGTATACCTACTATTGTATTGTTCGTACTGGGTGTATCTGAGGAAGGAGAAGTAGCAATGTAGTTGTTCTGGGCTGATACGAGATTACTGACTAGTAAAAAAAACAAAGGTATGAGTCTTTTCATTGATAGTGATGGGATGTAACTGTTTTTATCCGTGAGCAATTTAGTTGAATTTTGATTGACTAATTGTTTAATTGTTTTTTTGAAGTTGTTTTGGTTACTTAATAGGGCAGATTTGGGCCCTTAGTTGCAGTCAGCGTTTCTCCTTCATAAAAAATTTGTTTTTTTTATACTTCCAGTAAATACATCGTCATACTAGCTTCATTTAGTTTAAAGTTGGCTAACGTTCGTTTCTCATCAGTATTAATGAAAAATTACATGAAAAAAGTAGCGTTATTATATCTGTACCTGTTTGTGTACATATCTGCCAATGCTCAGCAGAAGGGCGTCTGGAATGGTAAAAAATGTGCCGTGGTCCTAACCTACGACGATGCTTTACAGGTTCATCTGGATAATGTGATTCCGGTTCTGGATTCGCTGGGTCTGAAAGGAACATTCTATCTGTCGGGATACTTTCCGGGGTTTGTCAACAACCTGAACCGCTGGAAATCAGCGTCTGATAAAGGACATGAGCTGGCAAATCATACATTGTTTCACCCCTGCGCGGGCGACCGACCGGGCCGTGAATGGGTCAATCCCAATTACGATCTGAGCAAATACACCGTTAAGCGGATGACGGACGAGATGAAAATGACCAACGTCCTGCTCAACACGCTCGACGGACAAAAAGCCCGAACCTTTGCGTATCCCTGTGGCGATACCAAAATTGGCGACGTGGATTACTACAAAACCGCTGAAGCCGATTTTGTAGCGGCCAGGGGTACAACCAGCGAAATGAAACCGATTACCGAAATCAACCTGGCCGATGTTGGCTCCTACGCCATCAATGGGCAGTCGGGCGAGCAGTTAATCGAACTGGTCAAAAAAGCGCAGGCAAGTGGTTCATTGCTGGTATTTCTGTTTCATGGTGTGGGTGGAGGACATTCGTTGAATGTGGCTTTGCCAGAGCATAACAAGCTATTGCGGTATCTGAAGCAAAACCTGGGCGACATCTGGGTGGCTCCGTTCATCGACGTTGTCCGGTATGTGAAGAGTAAGCAGGTAAGTCAAAAATGACCTAGCTATGAGCCACAAGCACCTGACGCTGCTCCTGCTTTCACTGGCCTGTTCGTTCACGGCATTGGCCCAACGGGTAGTTATTCAACAAACACAACCATCACCGCAGAGTCGGTATGCCGCTAGTCAGCTTGCGAAAGCACTTACGTCGAAACACTATACCATACTCAGGGAGAAGGCTGGGGATGCCGATTATGCCATTCGGCTTGAACCCGTCAACACCACACTCGGATCTGAAACGTATAGAGTAGACCGTCAGGGGCGTCAGCTACTTGTTACAGGTGGCGATGCACGAGGATTAATCTATGGATGTCTGTCGTTGGTCGAAGCCATTCAGAACGGAACATCGTTAGCGAAAATCACGTCCAGCAGCGAAAAGCCCCATTTGCCATTGCGGGCCATAAAGTTCGACCTGCCCTGGGATACGTATCGCCATAGCTATGCCCTTGACCTGCATTACGACACCTGCCGCGATACGTTGTACTGGAAAGCGTTTCTGGATATGATGGCCGCCAATCGGTTCAATGCGCTGAGTCTTTGGAATCTGCATCCATACACCTTTATGATTCGGCCGACGAATTTTCCGGCGGCTATCCCTTTCAACGATCAGCAACTGGCCGAATGGCAAGCGTTGTTTCACGCTATTTTTCGGATGGCGCACGAACGGGCTATTGATACGTACCTGGTGCCTTTCAACATCTTTACGAGTCCTGAATTTTCGAAAGCGTACAACGTCAATCCAAAGCTCAATAATCTGGAACACCACCATTTTATCGATGGCGACACGTCGGCGATTGTTAAACGCTACACGCGTGAGTGTGTTACCCAAGTGTTGCAGGAGTATCCTGAACTGACCGGCTTTGGCCTGACATTGGGCGAAGCCATGGGCGGCATGACACCCCAGCAGCGCGAAGAATGGATGAAGTCGACCATCATTGAAGGGATGCGGTTGGCCGGACGGAAAACCAAACTAATCCACCGGATTCCGTTCTCAAGCACGACGGGTTCGCTGGGCGTTACCAGCATCGATACCGAAAAACTGACCCGAAAATCGATTGAAAGCGAAGGGGATCTACCGTTTATCGAAGGGCCTGTCTGGGCTGATCTGAAATACAATTGGTCGCACGCGCACTCAACGCCTAAACTGGTGAAAGTGCATGGCGGGAAGTTATACGACACCTATTTCAAGCCATTGCCCACGGCCTACAAAATCACCTGGACGGCCCGTAATGAGGATTTTTTCTGTCTGCGCTGGGGTGCGCCTTCGTTTGTGCGGGCGCATATTGCCGAGAATAATCAACCGTATGTGGGCGGCTATTTCCTTGGCTCAGAGACGTACATTCCGGCCAAAGATTACTTCACCACCCCCGGCGGTCCCGTCGACTGGAAGTTTGCGTTTGAGCGGCAATGGCTGTTTTATAAACTCTGGGGACGATTGCTTTACAACCCCGCCACGCCCGATGCCCTCTTCAAGGCCGAATTTGTCCGACGGTATGGCTCGTCGGCCGCTTCGTTGCTGGAAGCCTATGCATTGGCCTCATCGACCCCGCTTCGACTGGCAGCCGACTTCGACTTTACCTGGGATTTTTCGCTGTATAGTGAAGGCATGATGGCTTTCGATGCGGCTAAAAATGTGGCCTATATCTCCGTCAATCAGCAGATTACCCAACCAACACTCGATCCAAACTATGTATCGGTGGCCGATTATGTGAAAGCAAAAAATACAGGCGCAGCATTCGGGTCAGAAAAAATAACCCCGCCTGTGTTGGTCAGTATGCTTGAAACGGATTGCCAGAAAGCCTTACAACTGGTCAGGTCGATTAATACCTTATCGAGTCGGTCGCTTTTGTATGAGGTGGCCGATGTAAAGGTGTGGTCCAATCTGGGACTACATTTTGCCGAAAAGTTGAAAGGCGCGGTTGCCTTGCAAACCTACCGGACTACCGGGCAGGAAGTACAGAAACAGGCCGCCATTCAGCACTTGAAAGAAGCCCTCCGTTATTGGGATGAGGTCATTGCCATTACGCGTCCACTGTACAACGACATGCCGTTGGTCCATCTGACCGAACAGAAAGGCCACACCTGGGCCGAAAATAATCAACTCCGCTTCCACTGGGAAAAACTCCGCCCCGATGTGGCCCGCGATATTATCGTCGCTGAACAGGCACAACCCGATTTGCGAAACTAGTGCAATCGGGTATTTCTGTGGTGTCAGATGCTCACATCTGACACAAGGAGGTTTCTCAAAAACCGATATAGATGAGATTTTGAGAAACCTCCCTGTGTCGGTTATAAGTAACCGACACCACAATGGCATCACAGCTACAAAGCTGAGTCTTCTCTGTGTTGTCAGATGCGAGCATCTGACACAGGGAGGTTTTTCAAAACCGATAGCCCATGTGTCATTTTAGTTGAAAATCGGGTATAATTCAATTTTTCAAAAAAATAATTAAAAAATGACTAAGTGTTTTTAATGCACTTTCCCGTCTATCCTCTAAGACGGGTTAAGGCAGTAGGCCTATGACTTCACCCGTCGGACTATTCCACTAACAGATCCTGGTTTTTTGTCGCAGCGTACAAGCCTCTTACCATAACCTAGCAGCACAAACTACATAAACCCTGTACCATATGGAAAAATCAGTACGTATTCTACTCCTTTTGGGAGTAGTGATGGGAGGACTACATCCTGGCTTTTCCCAAACCCTGGCGCGCGCTGAACAACTTCAGCCAAAAGAGGTATATGCCAAAGCCTCAACGAAACGATTAAAAGATGTATTGAAGAACTTACAGGATCAGTATGCTACCGACATCCTGTATCTGGATCGTCATGTAGAAGGGTTGACCGTTGCGGCCGATGCCGTTGACCTCAATGCCAAAATAGACGATAATCTGAGCACGATTCTGAAGCCATTGGGCCTGCGCTACCGGAAAATCAGAAACGGTAGTTATGTGATTACGGCGAAGGAGTCGTCGGGAAAGGTGGAGGCCACCAACGCCCGATTTCCGGTTGCTACACCGATAACCGAGCGGTACCAGGAGTCGGAATCAACAACACAACTGCCCTTATTGACCGCATCGGCTGAAATCACCGTCGAAAAAGTGCGGGCGGCCGATGTTTCGGTTCAGGGAAAAGTGTCAGATGAAAAAGGGGAGGGCTTGCCCGGTGTCAGTATTCTGTTGAAAGGGACTCAGAAAGGAACGACTACCGACGTTGACGGACGGTATAGAATCGACGTTCCGAATGCGTCGGCCACGCTGATTTTCAGCTTTGTCGGCTATGCTTCGCAGGAGATTGTGGTGGGTAATCGCACTAGCCTGAACATTACGCTGGAAACCGATAACAAAACCCTGAGCGAAATTGTCGTCATCGGATACGGGTCTATCGAGAAAAAAGACCTGACAGGCTCTGTGGCCTCTATCGGTAGCAAATCCATTCAGGAGGTGGCCGTTCCGCGGGTCGATCAGGCGCTGATGGGTAAAATTGCCGGGGTTCAGGTGAAACCTGTTTCGGGCGAACCCGGTGCTGCTCCGCAAATCCGAATTCGGGGCATTGGTAGTATTTCGGCGGGTGCTGGTCCGCTGTATGTAGTCGATGGTTTCCCGATTTCCAGCATCCAGACCCTGAACCCAAACGATGTGGAAACCATCGACGTGCTGAAAGATGCGTCGGCAACGGCTATCTACGGATCGCGGGGGGCCAATGGCGTTGTGATTATCAATACCAAACGGGGTAAATCGGGCAAGGCAGCAATCAGCTTCAGTTACCAGTTCGGTTTTCAGAAAATAGCCAAGCGGCCCAAGCTGCAATCGGGCCTGGAAGAAGCACAGCACTATTTTGATGGTGTTCGCAACCGAAACCTGGACGAAGGAAACGATGTGTCGGGCGATCCGCTCAAGTGGAAGGCGCCTGTTCCGCAAACGATTCTGGATGTACTGTCAGGAAAGATCACCACGAACGAAGACCCGCTCGATGCCATATTGCGTACAGGCCCTCAGCAGCAATATCAATTAAATGCGTCGGGTGGCACCGAAAATATCCGGTATGCTGTGAGTGGCGAATACTTCAATCAGGACGGGATTATTCTGAACACCAACTTCAAACGCTACTCGGTCCGGGCTAATATCGACGCCAAACTGGCCCCCCGGCTTACGTTGAAAGTGAACCTGAATCCCTCGTATACCGATAAATTCAACGTGGGCGGTGTCGGTGCTGAAGACGTAGCGACTTACTCGGATATTACCAACAACCCACTCTACAATGCGCTGGTCATTCCGACTTATCAGTCCTTATACAATCCGGATGGCAGTTATTATCCGTTTGGCAATGGCCTGGATGCGGTGGTGACCAGTAAGAATCCGCTGGCGCTAGCCAACGAAATAAAGGCCCGGCAAAAAGGCATCGGTTTTCTGGGGAATACGTTCATGGAATACGCCATCCTGCCCAATTTGAAGGTGAATGTGATGCTGGGTATCAACCTGATGAGTATCAAAGGGAGCTACTTCAAACCCCAGATGGCGGCTTTCCTCAACGAACTGGCCAGTGGTACCGACAACGCATCGCAACGGCTCAACTGGATTACGGAAACTACCGTGAACTATACCAAGAGCGTTGGTAAGCACAACTTCACGGGGTTATTAGGCTACACGACCCAAAAGGAAACCTTCGAATCCAACACACTGACCAGCAATCGCTATCCCAACAATCTGGTGCCTACGTTGAGTGCCGTGAGTGGGATTCTGACGGGCGGTTCGTCGAACGTAGCGGAATGGTCGCTGCTGTCGTATTTAGGACGGATCAATTATAACTACAACAGCAAGTACTACGCAACGGCTTCGTTGCGGACGGATGGTTCTTCGCGCTTTGGCGCAGAAAATAAGTACGGTGTGTTTCCATCGGTTGCACTGGCCTGGCGTATTTCGGATGAGGCTTTCATGAAAGATATTCGCGCCATCAACGAATTGAAATTGCGGACCAGCTACGGGAAAACCGGAAACAACAACATCGGCAATTACGACCACCTGGCTACGATCAACTACGAAAAGTATGTACTGGGTGGAACAGGCGTAGGTGGGTTCTCACCGGGCCGACTCGCCAATCCGAATCTGACCTGGGAAACGCAGCAGCAGATCAACGTGGGTGTCGATGTTAGTTTCCTCAATAACCGGCTGGCACTGACGCTGGACCATTTCCGGTCGAAAAACACCGATCTGCTGCTCAACGTAAATATTCCCGACATCACGGGTTTTAATACCGCGCTCCAGAACATTGGCGAAGTGCAGAATACAGGCTGGGAAATTACCCTGAACACGGTGAATACCCAGGGTGCTTTCAAATGGCAGACAGCCCTGAACTTCTCGATGTATAAAAATAAAGTGACCCGCCTGGGCCCCTCTGGCGACCCCATTATTGCAAGCCAGGGCGGAAACATCACCATGATTGGCCAACCGATTGGGATGTTCTACGGGTGGCTGACCGATGGTATTTTCAAAACCAAAGCGGAACTGGACAAAGGACCGATCTGGAACCCTGGTGGTCGTGATGCCTCGCGCGTGGGCGATGTTCGGTTTGTGGATGTCAGCGGGCCAAACGGCGTTCCCGACGGAATCATTAACAGTTTCGACAAAACCATCATGGGTTCGCCTTACCCCGATTTTTACTACGGCATGACCAACAGCTTTTCGTATAAGAATCTGAGCCTGAGCGTGAGTTTGCAAGGCGTACAGGGGAACAGCGTACTGGCATTGTCGCGGGAGCAACTGGCCAACGACCGTGCCCGGTTCCGGCAGTATGCTTTTATGAACAACTACTGGAAATCGGAGTCGGAACCGGGCGATGGCTATTCGGTACGGCCCAACGATGTGCCAACGGGTAATTTTCGGGGGACCTACAGCCAACGCTGGCTGGACGATGGTTCGTATCTGCGGATCAACAACATCGTGTTGGGCTACACCCTTCCCGAACTGATCGCGAAAAAGGCCAAACTCAGCTCAGTGCGCCTGTCGGTAACCGCTAACAATCCCTTCCTCTTCACGAAGTTCGTTGGGTTTAACCCCGATGTGAGCCGGACCGATAGCCCGCTTACGCCCGGTAACGAGCGGTACGATTACCCAACGGCAAAAAGTATTCTGTTCGGCATAAACATTGGCTTTTAACCCTTTCTTTTCCAATGAAAAAGACAATTTCTCTGGTGGCGCTGGTCATGTTGCTGACGACCGCCTGCCGAAAGGATTTTATCGAAATTCTGCCCGTCGATACCGTCACGGTCGATGTGCTGTATAAAACCGACAAAGACTATCAGGATGCTATTATTGGTGTCTATGGGATTTATCAGGATCAGTACGCCAATATGTACTACTTTGGCGATATCCGGGGCGACGACGTTTGGGATGAGCTGGTGAAAGGTACGGCAGGAGCCATTGATAATTTCACCCTGGCCAACGACGACCCGCTGCTGATAACCACCTGGCGGAATTACTACAAAGCTATTACGCGGGCCAACACCATTCTGGAGCGTATTGCTACCGCCGACGCGTCGATCACCAACAAAAACCGGCACATTGGTGAGGCTGAATTTCTGCGGGCGCTGGCCTACTTCGACCTGGTTCGGATTTTTGGCGATGTGCCGATGGTGACCAAAACCCTGAGCATTGATGAGTCGTACAAAACCCCACGCGAGAAGGTCGATAAAATCTACGATGAAGTCATTATCAAAGACCTGCTCGATGCCGAAAGTAAGCTGCCCGCTAGTTATGCCGGTTCGGAAGTGGGCCGGGCTACTAAAGGCGCGGCCAGAGCGTTGCTGGGAAAAGTGTATCTGACCCGGAAGGACTTTACCAAAGCGGAAGCCAAACTTCAGGAGGTAACTACCATGGGCTACTCGTTGCTACCCAACTGGGCCGACCTGTGGGATTATACCAAAAATGAGCACCACAGCGAGTACATTTTCGACATCGAATACGAGCAGGGTTTAGGGGGCGAAGGCAGTATTTACACTAACCGATTTACACCCAAGGTTACGTCGATGATTGCGTTCTATGGAATTGCTGGCTCGGTCGATGATCAGAATACGCCCAACCAGGTGCTGTTCGATCTGTTTGAGGCAAAGGACAAACGGAAAGATATAACCGCTAGTCGTGGGTATACCGATGCGACAGGGAAATTTATCCCGCTCCTGGTTTCGTCCAACAACATGTCGGCTTACACCCGCAAATACATTGTTAAAATCAGTACGGCCAACGATAGCCCCGCTAACTGGAAAGTGATTCGGTACGCCGATGTGCTGCTGATGTATGCCGAAGCGCTCAACGAAAACGGTAAAACGGCGCAGGCGCTGCCTTATTTGAATCAGGTGCGTACACGGGCGGGTATCGATGCGCTGGCTACCGGAATAACGCAGACAGACCTCCGCGATCAGATTGTGCTGGAACGTCGTCGGGAACTGGCGTTTGAAGGGCATCGCTGGTTTGATCTGGTTAGAACAGGGCAGGCGCTTAACGTAATGGGTAAATATGGAATGAAAGCACGTAATGTCGTATTTCCTATTCCCCTGGCACAGATTCAGTTAATTAACGATCGTACCATTTTCCCACAGAATCCGGGCTATGATTAAAAATAAGGTTTAGATAAGCGCTCGTCCGCGATTGTATAGCCTGCACCGTGGTCTGTGTCCTCTCAGATCACGGTGCAGGCCAGCCCACCTGAAAACTGAAATGTTTATCCGAACAATAAAAACACATCAACCCAATTAGCCTTTAAACCTTTCTTGTATGAAGACGACAAAAACCATTTTATCGCTGCTTCTGTGTAGTATACTTTTTATATCGGCAACGGCCTGGATCACCGCTTCGAAAGATAAGCTGGGCACTAATCCCACAAAACCTACGAAGCCCGCTCCGAAAGTACAGCGCCTGCTTTACGTGGTTACGCCAGGTATTCGAAATTATCTGGGTTATGGTGGGCACGGTATCCAGGTGTTCGATATCGACAATAATCACAAGTTTGTCAAATTCATTAGTACACCCGGTGGTTTGTTACGAAAAGACATGCCATCTCCCACAGGTTCGTCGAAAAAAGGTGTCCCATCGAATGTGAAGGGCGTCGATGTGAGTCTGGCATACAATTGTATTTATATCAGCACGCTGGAGGCCATTCAATGTATTGATCTGGTTACCGAAAAAACACTTTGGGAAAAAGATTACGAAGGTGGAGTGGACCGCATTTCGATATCGCCCGATGGTAAAATTATTTATGCGCCATCGCTCGAAAAAGCCCACTGGAACGTCATCGACGCCAAAACGGGCGATGTGATTACCAAGATTGTGACCAATTCGGGCTCGCACAATACGATTTACGGTCCCGATGGTAAAGAGGTGTATCTGGCAGGCTTGAAATCGACCATGCTTAATGTAGCTGATACCAAAACGCATACCGTTTCTCGCCAGGTTGGACCTTTCAGCGCCGATATTCGTCCTTTTACGGTCAACGGTTCGCAGACGCTCGTGTACGTGAACGTCAACGGATTGCTGGGTTTCGAGGTGGCCGATTTAGTAACGGGTAAATTCCTGCATCGGGTCGTGGTCGAAGGCTGGAATATGGGCGAAGTAAAACGACATAGTTGCCCCAGCCACGGTATTGGCCTAACACCTGATGAGAAGGAGCTTTGGTTGTGCGATGGGCATAACTACCGGCTACACGTATTCGACAATACCGTAATGCCGCCCGTTCAGAAAACAAGCATTGCCCTGAAAGACATGCCCGGCTGGATCACATTCAGCCTGGATGGGAAATATGCGTATCCGGCAACGGGCGATGTGATCGATGTAAAAACCCGCAAGATCATCGCTTCGCTGGAAGATCAGGATCATAATGATGTGCAAAGTGAGAAAATGGTTGAAATTCACTTTAGTGGTGGTAAGCCTGTTGCCGCCGGTGACCAGTTTGGTCTTGGTCAGGTGAAAAAGGTGAATAAAAATTAGTTCACGGTAGTTGGTTTAGAAGTTGTTTGAGCTTGTGAGGTCAGGTTCTTACAACCTGACTTGTGAGGTTTCTCAAAACCGAACGGGTTGTCTGGCTCGGTTTTGAGAAACCTCATCAAGGGTATATTTGAAAATCTGACCTCACCCTAACTGGCTAAAAGCTGTAAAATGACTAACGCAAACAACTGCTTACGCATGCCAGTCCTTACAGACACTGACATGCGTAAACCAGCTACAGAAAACCGTTTAATCGCTTCGTAATGAGAAAATTGCACATTAACCGCTCGCTGGCTTTACTGGTTGGTATGGTCGTATTGATGACTGTGGCGGTACGCGCACAGTCGGCCGAAAGCTGGACCGGAAAAAAGGCCGACCAATGGTTTGCTAAAATGGACTGGCTCGGCGGACCCGCCGAGGTGATCAACAAGGAAGAGTTTGCCCGGCAATACCACGGCAATAAAGCCGCCTGGGACAAAGCGTTTGCGTTTCTGAAAAATACCGATTTCACCCGGCTTCGCCCTGGCAAATACCCCATCGATGATGAGGCTGTCTATGCTACCATTTCGGAAGGCCCACCGCGCGAAATCTCCAACGACAAGTTCGAAGCCCACCAGAACTACAGCGACATTCATTTCGTGGTAAAGGGCAAAGAACAAATTGGCATCATCCCGGTCGAGAAAGTAAAATCGAATCTGGTCGAGGCATATAGCCCCACTAAAGACATTATGTTTTACTCATCCGATCAGGGCAAATTCTACGTCGCCGAACCCGGTATCTTCTACATCGTTACGCCCAAAGAAGCGCATAATCCCGCCAACAAAGTAGACGGGTACGACGGGGTCAAAAAAGTAGTGGTTAAGGTGCGGACGATTCCGTGAGAGTGCTCTGCTCTGTATTTCCAACCCATTCGCAGTCTTTACCCCAGTACCGTTTACGATCCCCTTCTTATGGAATTAGTGTTTCTGGATACGAAAACCATTGGTGATATCCCCAATCTGAATCTGCTGGAAAAATTTGGTCGGGTGACCTACTACGAAACCACTCAGCCCGATCAAACGCTGGAGCGAATCAGGAACGCCGATATTGTTGTCTCGAATAAGGTAGTGCTGGATAAAACCATTATTGAGCAGGCGCCGAAACTAAAGCTGATCTGCATTGCCGCTACCGGCACCAACAATGTCGATAAAGAAGCTGCCGAAAAGCGAGGTATTCCGGTAAAGAACGCCATGGATTACTCGACACAGAGCGTTACCCAGGGCACATTTGCCATTTTGCTGCATCTGCTGGTCAATGTGCCGTATTTCGACCACTATGTAAAAGACGGTGAATACGCTAAAACGGACATATTCACTCATTTCGGATCGGGTTTCTGGGAGCTGGCCGGAAAGCGGTTTGGCATTGTGGGCCTGGGTAATATTGGTCGGCAAGTAGCCAAAATTGCGTATGCGTTCGGCTGCGAAGTCGTGTATTACTCTACGTCTGGACAGAATACCCAGCAGCCTTATCTGCGACTTGAATTAGATGAGTTTTTACATACCTGCGACATTGTTTCTATCCACGCCCCTTTGAATGAAAACACGGCCAATTTTATCAATTATGACCGATTGGCGCGTATGAAAAAATCGGCCATTCTGCTCAACGTGGGTCGGGGGGGCATTGTCAACGAAGCCGACTTAGCCCGAGCGCTGGACGAAGGACTAATTGCGGCCGCCGGTATCGACGTGTTTACCAAAGAGCCCATTCTGCCCGAAAACCCGCTTTTGCACGTAAAGCATAAAGAACGACTCGCTCTGACACCCCATGTAACCTGGGCCAGTATCGAGGCCCGAACGCTGCTGATGGAGAAAGTCGGCCAGAATATCGAAGCGTTTTTGAAAACGGAGTCGTTACTAGCTAGCACATAACAACTACACTATTGACTAACTGAATTGAGAAATAAGGTCGTTACACAGAGATTCACCAAGGAAACACAGAGCTACACAAAGGTCTCAGCGAATCTCTCTTTACTCGGCGAATCTCTGTGTAACAGCATCTCTTAGCACAACTAACGACTAGTATATGAAAATTAGGGCAGCCGTATTACACGAAATGGGCAAAGAACGCCCCTACACCACCAGCAAACCGCTTACTATTCAGGAACTTGACTTACAGGCCCCGCAGGAGGGGGAAGTGCTGGTGAAAATCAGAGCCGCCGGTCTGTGTCATTCCGATCTGTCGGTCATTGATGGGAACCGCCCACGACAGATGCCGATGGCGCTTGGCCACGAAGCGGCTGGTGAGGTAGTCGAGCTGGGGCCTGGTGTACATGATCTGGCCGTTGGCGATCATATCGTGTTTTCCTTTCTGCCCATTTGTGGTCATTGTATGCCTTGTATGACCGGACGCCCGGCGCTTTGCGAAAATGGATTGGCTGCCAACAACAAGGGAGAATTGATGAATGGAGGCATGCGCCTTCAAGACCAGCAGTACCATCCGGTTCATCACCACATGGGCGTGTCAGGTTTTGCCGAATACAGCGTGGTATCGCGGAAATCTATTGTCAGAATCGACTCAACCTTACCCTTCGATATTGCCGCCTTGTTCGGGTGCGCCATCATGACGGGTGTGGGAGCGGTAATCAATACGGCCAAACTAACGCTTGGCCAAACCGTACTCATTACGGGTATGGGCGGAATCGGCTTTGCTGCCCTGCTGGGTGCGTTGGCGGGTGGTGCCAGTAAAATCATCGTGGCCGATGTCAACAAAGACAAACTCGCCAAAGCCCTCGAACTGGGTGCCCATCATGTTGTTGATTCATCGGAAGCGAATGCGGTCGAGCAGGTGAGAGATCTCACACGTGGCGGTGTCGATATTGGATTTGAGTTTGCCGGGGTGGTTCCTGCACTGGAATTTACCTATAACGCAACCGGACGCGGTGGCAAGACCGTTACGGCAGGTTTACCTCACCCCAGTAAGATGCTACAATTGTCACCAACCAAACTGGTGGCCGACGAACGTACGCTACAGGGTTCCTACATCGGTAGTTGTGTTCCGGCTCGGGATATTCCGGCTTACATTTCACTCTACCAGGCCGGTCGGCTACCCGTCGATAAACTAATGACGCACAAGATACGGCTGGACGATATAAACGAAGGTTTCGAACGGCTGGCGAAAGGAGAGGCCATCCGTCAGGTAATCACTTTTTAACGATAAACTCGATGATCACTTCCGAAGATCGTATGGTGCCCAATTCACTTATCCGAACGCAGGGGTATGTGAACGGGCAATGGGTGAATGCCGCTAGTGGGGATACGTTCGATGTGACGAACCCAGCTACGGGTGAGGTGATTGCGTCCGTGACCGACATGGACCAGAACGATGTGCAGAAGGCCATTGAAGCGGCTCACGCGGCCTGGCCTGCCTTTCGTGATCTGACGGCTAAAGAACGGTCGTCGATGCTCAAGAAATGGTTCGCGCTGATTCTGGAAAATAAAGACGAACTGGCTCGGCTCATGACCATGGAGTGCGGTAAGGTAATCACCGAAAGCCGGGGCGAAGTGGACTATGGCGCATCATTCATCGAGTGGTTTGCCGAAGAAGCCCGTCGAACGTATGGCGATGTGATTCCGGCTAATACCAAAGACAAACGGCTGGTGACGATCAAACAGTCTATTGGTGTTGTGGCGACCATTACCCCCTGGAATTTTCCGTTGGCGATGATTACCCGCAAGGTTGGTCCGGCGCTGGCGGCTGGCTGCCCGGTCATTGTGAAGCCCCCGTCCGAAACGCCCTTGACAGCCTTGGCGGTGTCTGAACTGGCCGAAAAAGCAGGGTTTCCACCGGGTGTGTACAACACGATCACCACCTCGAAAAACGCAGAGGTTGGTCTGGAACTTTGTGAAAACAGCAAAATACGTAAGCTATCGTTTACTGGCTCAACAGCTACAGGTAAGCTCCTGATGAAGCAGTGTGCGTCGAATCTGAAAAAAATCTCACTCGAACTCGGGGGTAATGCGCCTTTTATTGTCTTTGAGGATGCTGACCTGGATGCCGCCGTGAAAGGGGCAATGGCTTCGAAGTTTCGCAACAGCGGCCAGACCTGCGTATGTGTCAACCGATTGTATGTGCATGAGGCCGTCTACGATGCGTTTGTCGAAAAACTGTCGAAGGCGGTAGGAGCCTTACAGGTAGGAAATGGCCTGGATGCTCAGTCGCAGATTGGGCCGCTGATCAACGAAAAAGGGCTCGATAAAGTGAAGCGTCATGTAGCCGATGCGCTGGCTAAAGGGGCGCATGTACGCATCGGTGGGCATGAACTGGACGGATTATTTTTCCAGCCAACGATCCTGACCGACGCCACTGCCGATATGATTATTGCTCAGGATGAAGTGTTTGGTCCTGTAGCGCCCATCTTTCGGTTTACTGACGAACAGGAGGTGATTCGGCAGGCCAATGATACCCCTTATGGACTGGCGGCTTATTTCTATAGTAAAGACATTAACCGTTGCTGGCGAGTGGCCGAAGCGCTGGATTATGGCATGGTGGGTATCAACGAAGGCATGATTTCGACCGAAGTGGCCCCCTTTGGCGGTGTTAAAGAATCGGGTATCGGGCGGGAAGGCTCCAAATACGGCATGGACTATTTCACCGAAATCAAATACATGTGCTTTGGGGGAATGAGTTAAGGTTTTTTTCGACAGGATTAACAGGATGGACAGGATTTTTTATTTTCTGTAATATTCTGTGTCGGTGTCCTTACAGACACAGGATAGCGATAGCCAATCCTGTCCATCCTGTTAATCCTGTCGAAAAGTAAACGCAAACGAAACATGATTGAGCCTGTTTACAAGAATAAACCGACAACCGCGAGCCATAAGTCGCTGATTCGCCAGTTGCTGCAAATCCCCGTCATCGTAGCGGCATTGGGTTACTTCGTCGACATCTACGACTTGCTGCTGTTCAGTATCGTACGGGTGCAAAGCCTGAAGGATTTGGGCGTTGCTGATGCTGACATGCTTCCAACAGGTATTTACCTCATCAATATGCAGATGGCGGGTCTGCTCGTCGGGGGTATTATTTGGGGGATTCTGGGCGATAAACGCGGGCGTCTGTCGGTCTTGTTTGGCTCCATCCTGATTTACTCGTTAGCCAATATTGCTAATGGCGTCGTTACCTCGGTCGATCAGTATGCGCTGCTTCGGTTCATAGCCGGTATTGGTCTGGCTGGCGAACTGGGAGCCGGTATCACACTGGTGGCCGAAATTCTTCCAAAGGAAATTCGAGGATATGGTACATCGCTGGTGGCATCGGTCGGGCTGTTGGGGGCCGTACTGGCTTACTTTATTGCCGATATGTTTGCCTGGCGAAATGCCTATTTCATTGGGGGAGGCTTAGGACTGTTGCTGCTGTTGATGCGGGTCAGCGTGATTGAATCGGGAATCTTTACCAGCGTCAAAGAACGGGAAACGGTGTCGAGGGGGAATTTCATGAAGTTGTTTTCGTCCTGGGGCCAGTTTAGCAAGTACGTCCGCTGTATTCTGATCGGCCTTCCGGTCTGGTTCGTGGCTGGTATCCTGATGACGTTCTCCCCCGAATTTGGAAAAGCCTTACATCTGAGTGAACCTATCGTGGCCGGGAAAGCGGTTATGTGGGAATACATTGGCCTGTCGATTGGCGACCTGTCTAGTGGCATATTCAGCCAGTATATGAACAGTCGGAAGAAGGTACTGGCGATGTTTCTGCTGACGGCTACGTTGGTGGCGGTCTATCTGTACGTACCCTTTCAGTCGGCCGCTGTGTTTTATGCCATCTGTGTGGGTTTAGGCGTTGGTGTAGGGTACTGGGCTTTGTTTGTTACCATTGCCGCCGAACAGTTTGGCACCAACCTCCGCGCTACCGTTGCAACGACTGTACCCAATTTTGTCCGGGGAAGCATCAACATTATGACGCCGTTATTTCTGTTATTCAAAGGTGAGTTAGGTATCATTAACGGGGCAGCTTTACTCGGCTTACTGACCATTTCCATCGCCTATCTTGGACTATGGAAAATGGAAGAAACATTTGGGAAAGACCTGGATTTTCTGGAACACTAACTGGATAGCTATTCCCGTGTCTGTGAGTACATAGACGCAGAAGACCCCCTTGCCAAATACGATACTGATTAGCTCTAAAAGTAATTATCCATTCAGTAGTAAAATCTATTTGGCCTGCTTCTTTGGACAAGAAATGAAGTAAGCCTTACATGCCAATGACCGTCGGACTTTTTATCCCTTGTTACGTCAATCAGTTTTATCCCAACGCGGCTATTGCTACCCTGCAATTGCTCCAGAAATTGGGGGTAAAGGTGGTTTATCCACCGCGTCAGACCTGTTGTGGCCAGCCGATGGCAAACTCCGGGTTCGAGCATCTGACGCAGGAATGCAACAACCTGTTTCTGGAAAACTTTGCGGAGTTTGATTACATCGTTGCGCCTTCGGCCAGTTGTGTGTTGCACGTAAAAGATCATCTGCACTCGACCGAAGATCCGGTCAAAGCGGAGCGGGTGCGGTCAAAAACGTATGAACTGGTGGAGTTTCTGACCGATGTATTAAAAGTCGATAAGCTGGCGGCCCATTTTCCTCATAAAGTAGGCATTCACCAAAGCTGTCACGGATTACGTGGTCTGCATCTGGCCCAGATGAGCGAACTCAATGCAGCCCCTTTTTCTAAGCCTGTTCGACTATTAAACATGGTGGATGGACTAGAACTGGTCTCGCTGGAGCGGCCCGACGAGTGCTGTGGGTTTGGGGGTACGTTCTGTGTAGCCGAAGAAGCCGTTTCGGTCAAGATGGGGAAAGATCGGGTATCGGACCACGTCCGGCACGGGGCCGAGTATATCACCTCGGTCGACCTATCCTGCCTGATGCATATGGAAGGTATTTTACAACGGAACAAGAGCGCTGTAAAAGCGGTACACATTGCTGAAATTTTAAACGCGACCCGGTAATGGAAAAAGTAGAAAAAGACCACGCAGCCCTGGCCGAAGAGTTTATTAAAGACGAAGAACGGGTCGACTGGCACGATGGCGCCCTCTGGTGGATTCGGCAAAAGCGCGATATGGCGGCCAAAAACATACCGGAATGGGAAGCCTTACGCGAAGCAGCCTCGCAGATCAAAAACAACGTGCTATCGAACCTCCACGACTACCTGCTGGAATTTGAAGCCAACGTAACAAAGAATGGGATCAAAGTTCATTGGGCGGCCGATGCCGAGGAACACAACGCCATTGTATACTCGATTCTGAAAGAAAAAGGCATCGAGCAGATGGTCAAGAGCAAATCCATGCTCACGGAAGAATGCCATCTGAACGAGTACCTCATCGAGCGCGGCATCGACGTAATCAATTCCGATCTGGGCGAATACATACAGCAGTTGGACAATGAGCCGCCCAGCCACATTGTGCTGCCCTGCATTCATAAACGCAAAGAGGAAATCGGTGAGATTTTTCATGAGCATCTGGGCACCGAGAAAGGCGTATCGGACCCGACGACGCTCACCCGCTTCGCCCGCCGACACCTGCGCAATGTGTTCGTAACGCGCCGGGCTGCGCTTACGGGTGTCAATTTTGCCGTCGCCGAAACGGGCGAATATGTCGTTTGTACCAACGAAGGCAATGCCGATATGGGCGCTCATTTGTCGGAGGTACAGATTGCGTCAATGGGGATCGAAAAGATTATCCCGCAGAAGAAACACCTCGGCATTTTCCTGCGATTGCTGGCCCGTAGTGCTACCGGCCAACCGATTACGATTTATTCGAGCCATTTCAAAAAGCCGCGTAAAGGACAGGAAATGCACCTGATTCTGGTTGATATGGGCCGTAGTCGGCAGTTGGGCCGTCCCGATTTCCGGGATTCACTGAAATGTATCCGCTGCGGAAGTTGCATGAATACGTGCCCCGTATACCGGAAAAGCGGGGGACTTAGCTACCACAATACCGTTGCCGGGCCAATTGGGGCTATTTTGGCTCCGAATCTGGATATGCGTAAACATGCCGATTTGCCCTTTGCCTCAACCCTCTGCGGTTCCTGTTCAAACGTTTGCCCGGTCAAGATCAATATTCACGAGCAATTGTATAAATGGCGGCAGGTAATTGTGCAGGAAGGTTATGCGGCCAATACCAAGGTGTTGGGAATCAAAGCAATGGCCTGGACATTGTCGTCGCCCACTTCCTATTCTACTATTGGTAAAGCTGGACGCTGGGTACTGAACAACATCCCATTTGCGGTCAACAACAAGTTCAACCCCTGGTACAGGCAACGCGACATGCCCGACAGCCCGAAAGAGTCGTTCGGGGAGTGGTATGCAAAGCATGGAAAAGATGAGGTTAAATAGGTCCAAACGAACACTATGAGTACGAGAGAACGCATATTGGCAGATGTGTTAAAAAACCAGCCTTCGGCCAGCCCATTGCCTGATATGAGTGCCTTTAAAGGGGGGAATCAGGATGTTGTTGCGACCTATTGCGAGGTGTTTACCGGAATCGGCGGTAAAGCTTTTCGAGTCAAGAGTTTTGCCGAAATCAAACACCGGATCGCCGAACAGTTTGATACAGCCCAACGCATCATTACATCACTGCCTGAACTGAGCGATTCGTTTGAACGCTTATCAATAGATATTGACCCCCATACGTTCGATGATGTTGACGTAGCCGTAATTGAGGCCGAACTGGCCGTTGCCGAAAATGGCGCCGTCTGGTTGCCCGAACAGCGCATGGGACAGCGTATTGTTCCCTATATCTGTCAGCATCTGGCTGTGGTCATCCCTGCCGAACGAATCGTTCCTACGCTCCACGAAGCCTATGCAAAAATTGGAGCGGGCGACTACGGCTTTGCCGCCTTTATTGGTGGCCCCTCGAAAACCGCCGACATTGAACAGGCATTGGTGTTGGGTGCACACGGCCCTATTTCAATGAGTGTGTTTGTACTGGGACAGGGTACAACGCCTAATTCGGTAGCATCCTATTAATTCTGGCTTGTTCACCCCTAAATCCCCTAAAGGGGACTTCGTTTAAGTACGAGTAAAGTCCCCTTTAGGGGATTTAGGGGTGAAACTGATTCCTATTCGTCTTTCATCCATTTTACATTTTTGGCTATGCTAACTCAATTGATTTCTATTCGCGACAACCTGAACGAGACTTATTCCGACGTATACACCCATGAGGCAATCGATGCCCTTTCGGCCCTGGCACCGTTTAACAAGCGTATTAAGGAGGTGATGGATAGTCGGATGAAACGCCGGGCCGCCCGTCAGGAATCAAAAACCCGGATCAGCTTTCTGGACCCCGAAAGCCTGATTCCCGGTACATCTATAAAGGTACAGGATGCCCGTGATGGTAAGTTCGAAGGAGCTGCGGTTCCGGCCGATTTACAACGGCAATGGATACAGGGAACCGGCCCGGCAGCCAAACCCAACGCACCCGTCGAGAGTAGCATTCGGAATGTGGCGTATGCGTTGCTGTCGGGGGCAGATGGCTGGATGTTCGATGGCGAAGACGCGCTGGGTCAGATTACCACCATGTCGCTCGATAACCAGCGGAACCTGAAACTGGCCATTCATAAAGACCCGATTTTTCTAAAAGTAGCCGAACAGGTTGCCGCCGAAATGAACAAATGGGCTGAGTCATTTCTGGGTCGAAAAACGATTACAAACTGGGAAGAACAGCTCAATTTCACTACTAAAATCTTTCGGGCGCGGGGCCTTCACCTCGATGATCGCCATATCCGGGATGGGGATGGTGTTGCAATGGCCGCTTCAATAGTCGATGCTACGCTGTATGTCGTGAACAATTATCAGGCGTTGCAACAGGCCGGGTCTTCTATTGTGATGTACCTGCCTAAAATCCAGACGGCTGAAGAAGCAGGTGTGTGGAATGAACTACTTAGCGCCCTCGAAACCCATATCGGTTTGCCCGTTGGCACTATCCGAGTATACGTACTGGTCGAGCAATTGGAAGCTACCCACCAGTTGATGGAAATTCGGGCAGCTCTGGGAAAACATTTTGTTGGCTTCAACACGGGCCGTTGGGATTATATCAACAGCGTGTCGGATGCGATGGCCTGGGATAGCACCTTTGTCAATCCGAATATCGAAGCGATCACGATGACCTACGGCTATATGCGAAATTACGAAGACCGCGTTCGCCGGGCCGTCAATACGCCGGATCTTAACGGCCATTTTGCGCTTTGGCAGGGCGGTATGGAGCCGAACATTCCGGTGGGCTCCGAAGCAGGTGTATCCGCTAGCATGGCAAAGGCTGTGGCCGGTGCCGAACGTGAACAGCGCGAAGGAGCCAGCGGCAAATGGGTCGCTCACTGGAAAATGGTACACATCGTCCGGCCCGTCTGGGAAAAAGTGGGCGAAGCCAACCTGCTTGGCCGTTCGTTTCCGCCACTCACCTACACCCAGGCTGATGCAGACGGATTGATCCTGATCGAACCAGCCCCCCGTGATATTCGCGGAGCGCGTAACCTGCTGAGTGTGGCCCTGCAATACGGCAATGCCTTCGGGCAGGGGATGCAGGCAGCCGCCCTGAAAGCCGCCGATTTCTTTGGTAACGACGATATTCTGTATCTGATGGAAGATATGGCGACGGGCGAAATTCGACTGAGTATTCTGTGGGAGTGGCTGCACAAAGGCGCTGTTCTGACCGAAGACGATCCTGACGTTGGTGTTAAAGCGGGGGATACGTTCTCCGAAGCCCTGTTCAACACCTTGCTGGAGCAGGAATACGATAAGTTGCTGGAAGCCAGCAATAAAGACGTATTCGACGCATCGAAAACCACAACGTTGCCAATTGCCAAGGAAATCGCGACGGTTTATGTACTAAGCCCTGAAAAAGCGCCCTGGTTTATCGATCTGCTGAATATCAATCTGAATAATATGGATTTAGCAGAAGCGCAGGACCGCATCCGATTGTACATGGACACACTGACCAGCCAGGGAAAGCGGATCACCGAAAACCTCGATTTTGCAGTGAGTTAGTTTCTGAACAGCCACACGTAAAGCCAACGAGGGTAGGGCTCCTGATTAGTGGGAGTCTTACCCTCGTTGGCTTTAACTGCGTTTTAATCATCAGTACGTCTTTTATTTATCATATACTATTAATTATAAAAATTATGCAACCGATTGCAAATGATAAATTTATTATGATATTTGTGCTAAGAAAAATGATACCTGATTTCGTCAGCATACACGTAAAAGCCGATTAGAGTAGTCAATATAAGTAATTGATAGTTTATCAAATTTGTAACATACTACGCCCATAGGTAAATAAATAAGAAGTGATTTTCGGCTACGTATAGTTACAAAACTACTTTTAAAGATTTTGGTAACTAGTAGAATACGTACTCATTCTGATTTGTAGACTATATACACTGTTCAACCATTCTAACCCCTTTGTTTGCCTATGCCGTAGCATAATGTATACGCATAAAAAAGTCAGTAATGCGCTAACATTACTGACTCGCTAAGTAATCCCCCTGTACAATCGCTAGAAAGACGTCCGCAAAACGGATGCAGGGATTTTTTTGCCGTTGCTAAACCGACAAACCCTTAAAATTATGTCAAACCACCTACAATTCCATGCGTTAGTGATTAAAATCATGAGGCAGGGTTTTGCACTGGTCGTTTTAATCAATTGCCTGATTACGATGACCTGGGCCAGACCTGCCGATCAACCGGTTACAGGTACTGTACTGGATGAAAAAGGAAGCCCGTTAGTGGGCGTAAATATTCAGATCAAGGGCACCACACGCGGTACGGCCAGCGATACACGAGGTATCTATCGTATCGACGTTCCGAACGGAAGTGCGGTACTCGTTTTCAGTTACATTGGTTATAAAAAACAGGAAATTACAGTAGGTAATCAAAGTGTAGTCAATGTATCGCTGGAAGCGGATGCCGGTGCGCTCGAAGAGGTAGTTGTAGTTGGCTACGGTACGCAGAAACGCTCCTCACTGACGGGCGCCGTATCAACCGTAACGCCTAAAGAACTTACCGCTTTACCTGTTCCTAACGTAGCTTCCGCCCTCCAGGGGCGGGTTCCAGGCGTATCCGTTGTAAATAATGGTGGACCGGGGAGTTCGCCCATCGTGCAAATTCGCGGTATCGGGTCAATCAGCTACGGGTCGGGCCCATTATATGTGATCGATGGCGTACCCACCGGCGATCTGAATAGCTTCAATACCAATGATATTGAGTCGCTGGAAGTATTGAAAGATGCCAGTTCGGCGGCTATTTATGGGTCACGGGCGGCTAATGGGGTTATCCTGATTACGACCAAGAAAGGTGGCCGGGACAGCAAAATTCGCATCACACTGGACTCATATGTGGGTACGCAGAGTGCATCGCATAAAATTGATGTGCTGAATCGGGATCAGTATGTGCAGTATGCTAAAGCGCTGACCTCCAACGCTGGTATTGCTCTTCCGTCACGGTTGAGTAACCTGAATACGCCTATTTACGACGGCGCTACACAAACCTTTGCACAGACGGAAACTAACTGGCAAAACGAACTTTTCCGCAATGCCCCCATTGCTCAGCACCAGCTTTCCCTATCGGGTGGTAATGCGGTATCCCGGTTCTTTGCATCGGGTAGCTATTTCAAACAGGATGGGATTATGATCGGAACCGACTTCGAGCGCGGTTCGCTACGGCTCAACTCCGACCATCAGGTGTCTAAATTCCTGTCGATTGGTCAGACACTAACGGCTGCCTACAGCAACCAGCGGGGCGAAACCACCGGCGATCGGTCGCAACTGATGCACGCTCTTCGGATGATGCCCTACTGGCCAACAACAGACCCAACGAAAGTAGGAGGATATAGTGCGCCAACGGCGGCCGATGGGTCAGACCCTGAAAACCCACTGCGGGCACCAGCGATGGACGTTACCCGAACGAAGTTTCTGAAGGCGTTTGCTACGGTTTATGCAGATGTTCGGCTAACGAGCTTCCTTAGATACCGATTTAACTATGGGGTCGATCTGGGCTTCTCGAATGGCAGTACGTTCAATCCAATCTATAATGATGGGTATATCCAGCGGGTATCATCTACGGTTTCGCAAACACGTAACACGAATATCACCCAGACGATTACCAATCAGCTTTCGTTCGATAAAACGTTTGGGAAGCACAACATTACGGCTGTGGCTGTAGCTGAGACCCAGAAAGTACTCTTAACGGGTATGACAGGATCGGGCAACCGCCCCAACAATGATCTGGACGTGATTCAGGGGATAAGCAATCCATCCGTTAGTAGCTCCCGGTCTGAAATCGATCTGATTTCGTATGTGGGCCGTATCAATTACGATTATGCAGGCAAGTATTTACTGAGTGCGTCGATTCGGCGGGATGGATCTTCCTTATTTGCACCAGGCAAAAAGTGGGGTAACTTCCCATCGGCTTCGGTTGGCTGGCGTATCAATCAGGAAAACTTCATGAAGAATATGCCGAATCTGTCGGAACTCAAGCTGCGGGTTAGCTATGGTAAGACAGGTTTCAACGGCATACCTAACTATGCCTGGCAATCGCTTGTATCGGCTGATGCAACCCAGTACCCATTTGGCTCATCGACCAGTCTGGGGTCGTTTTTTAACGCATTGGGCAACACCGAATTGCAGTGGGAAACAACCGATATGGTCAACGGTGGGGTCGATCTGGGGCTGTTCAATAATAAAATTACGTTTACCGCCGAGGTATATAACCGAGTCACCGACGGGCTTATTCTGGGCGTACCCATTCCAAACTCGATTGGCTATAGCAATGCGCCGGTGGCTAACATTGGCAGTATGAAAAACTGGGGCTACGAATTCCAGGCGGGCTATAACTATGCCAAAGGTGATTTCCGTGGAAATGTGTCGGCCAATATCGGTATTACCCGCAACCGGGTACTGAGTCTGGCCACACCGACCGCAGCGATCTACGCAGGGTCGAATGCTGACTATGGTGGGGCCGATATTACCAAAACCGAAGCTGGTCAACCGATTCAGTCGTTCTATGGCTACGTAGTCGATGGTATTTTCAAATCAGTCGACGAAGTATACAGTGCCCCTATTCAGAACCGACCTGCTTCGCGCGATGCCGATAATCCGGCCAAAAACACATCGGCTGGCGATATCCGCTTCAAGGACCTGAACGGCGATGGTAAAATCGATGCTAACGACCGCACCTACCTGGGAAGCTACCTGCCGAAGTTCAACTACGGAGCCAATTTTACGGGAACCTACAAAAACTTCGACTTTACCTTGTATTTGCAGGGAACGTACGGCAACAAAATTTACAACGGAACGAAAGTTGTAACGCAGGGTATGCTACGGCTGTTCAATGCGGGGCCTGCTGTGTTAAACGCCTGGACACCAACCAATACCAATACCGACGTGCCACGGGCCGTAGCGGGAGATCCGAACAACAACAGCCGGACTTCGGATCGGTTCATTGAAGATGGTTCGTATATGCGTATCAAAAACCTGACCGTTGGCTATTCCATTCCTGCCAAGGCATTGGGCAGTCTGACGAGTGGTGTGGTGAACAAAGTTCGGGTGTATGTATCGACTCAGAACTTGCTGACATTTACCAAATACACGGGCTATGATCCGGAAATTGGTTCGCGCAATGGCACTTTACTGCGAAATGGTATCGACTACGCAAACTACCCGCAGGCGCGTACCCTGCTGGCAGGTCTTCAGATTACGTTCTAACCGACTTTAACGACTTTAACGCATACGTTTTCTATGAAAAGGCACTATTTCTCAATCGGTGTTTTATTGCTGGGCCTGGCGGTTGGGTGTAATGAAAAAAGCCTCGACCAGCTAAATCCCAACGCAGTTACGACCGACAGTTATTTTCAAAATGATGTCCAGATCAGGAGTGCGGTCAATGGGGTTTATGCTGCCCTTCAATCGACAAACCTGGTCGCTCGTGAGTGGTTTTTTACCCATGATCTTCGCTCCGACGATGTGGCGGCAGGCGGGGGACAACTCGAAACACCGCGTAACCAATTATTGCTAGGCGTTCATAGCACCGACAATTCGCTGGTAAGTTCGGTCTGGACGGGCGCTTACCGGATTATTCACCGGGCCAATGTGGTGGTAGACAAAGCGGCTGCTGCCAAGGGTCTAACAGCCAGTGTCGCTACTCAGGCCGTGGGCGAATCCAAGTTTCTGCGGGCCTGGGCTTATTTCGAACTGGTGAGTATGTGGGGTGGGGTTCCACTCTATAAAAACTACGTTACGTCGGTAGCGGGTTCGTTACCGCGTGCTTCAGAGGGCGATGTGTACGCATTCATCATTGCTGACCTGAAAGCGGCTCAGGATGCACTGCCTGCTACCTACGACGCGGCCAACCAGGGACGGGCCACCAAAGGAGCGGCTCAGATGCTCCTGGCGCGGGTTTATATGCAACAGGGCGACTACACCAATGCCAAAACCGAACTTCAGAAAATAATAACCTCGGGTAATTATGGTCTGGTGGATGAGTATAATGATAATTTTACGGAGGAAGGTGAGTTCAACAAAGAGTCGATCTGGGAAGTGAACTTCCTGCCATCGGGCGGTAATTTCAACTGGAACGGCGATGGCGATGGCACAGCAGGGGCCGAAGAAACCGTTCGGACGCAGGAGTACTCGGGCATAGGCTGGCGCAACATCATTCCATCAAACAGTCTGCTAGCTGAGTTCGAACGGCCCAGCAAAGGGGATGCAAAGATGGATCCTCGGTATGCAAAATCGGTGTATACGACTGGCGATAAGTATAACAAAGATCAGACAATCCTGACCGACGAAATCCAGAACGGGAATAGCTCAACGGTGGATGGTAAAGTGCAAAAAGTTAGCTGGCGGAAATTTACGCTGATGTATAAAGCCGGTACGTCAACAACGGGCGGTATTAATCAGCGGATTATGCGCTATGCCGAAACGTTGCTGTCGATGGCTGAGTGTGAAAACGAACTGGGCAATCTGACCAGTGCGGTTTCGTATCTGAACATGATTCGGAGCCGACCAAGTGTATCTATGCCAGCCTACCCAACGGCCAACTACCCCGTATCGACCAAAGATCAGGTATTCACGGCTATTGTACACGAACGGCGTATCGAACTGAATGGTGAAGAAATTCGGAACCGCGATATTCTGCGCTGGCGGAAGCTGGGTAAACTGAAAACGGAGCCCATTGCCTATTTCCAGAAAGGTAAACACGAACTGCTGCCCATTCCCCAGCAGGAAATTGACAACAATCCGAACATCGGCCTGAAAGGCCAGAATCCTGGTTATTAGTACATTGCTGGTTCCAAATAGACCACGGATTATTATGATAATTATGATTTACGCAGATCATAACGATCATAATAATCCGTGGTCTATTTTACTCAAAATGCTTTCTATGAGACTTGTACCGTTTTGGACGATCGGAATCGGTTTATTGATCAGTAGTTTGCCAGCCTGTCATCAATCGACACCAACGCGATTTGAGCGGCTTTCCAGCGATCATACACACGTTACGTTCAACAACTCGCTGACGCCCACTGAACGCTTAAATGGGTTTACCTTTACTAACTTTTACAATGGCGGTGGCGTAGGCGTTGGTGACGTGAACAACGACGGGCTGGTGGACCTGGTTTTTACAGGGAATCAGGTGAGTTGTCAGCTCTATCTGAATCAGGGCAAACAGGGAGAAAAGGCTTTTTCGTTTGAGGATATTACCCAATCGGCTGGTTTAACGACCAATCGCTGGTGTTCGGGCGTAGCGATGGTCGATGTGAATCAGGATGGCTGGCTGGATATGTACATCTCTGTTGCCAGTCACCCAGCCTTAAAGCACACCGAAAATCTGCTGTTTATCAACCAGGGTTTAAAAAACGGTAAGCCTGTTTTCAAGGAAATGGCCGCTGATTATGGGCTGGCCGATCCCGCGTTCACAACGCAGTCGGCTTTTTTTGATTACGACCGGGATGGCGATCTGGATGTTTTCCTACTCAATACCGCCCCCGATTTTCAGAACCCGGCTCATGTTCGCCCGGTTGTAGCGGATGGATCACACCCGAGCACAGGTAAACTGTATCGTAACGATGGAGTAGGCACCAAAGGGCATCCAGTCTTTAAAGACGTTTCGAAGGAAGCTGGAATAACCTACGATGGATTAGGTTTGGGCTTGGTTATCAGCGATTTTAACAAAGATGGCTATCCTGATATTTACTGCTCCGACGACTTCACCAGCAGCGACATCCTGTATCTAAACGATGGGGAAGGGCATTTTTCCAATGTAATCAAGCAGGCGACGGCGCATACCAGTATGTACGGGATGGGCGTCGATGCGGCCGATCTGAACAATGATGGGTTCCCCGATCTGATGCAACTGGATATGCTACCCAAGGAGAATGACCGGCTTAAAATGATGCTGGGCGGACAGGACTATGATCGCAAGCAGATGAGCATTTCGCCCCAGTTTGGCCATCAGATGCAGTACATGCGCAACTCACTTCAGATGAATCTGGGGATAGGGCAAAGGGCAGAGGGCAGAGGACAGAAGGGAACAAATGTTCCGCTTTTTTCGGAAGTGGGGCTGATGGCCGGTGTGGCGCAAACCGACTGGAGCTGGGCAACCTTGCTGGCCGATTTCGATAACGATGGACGGAAGGATATATACGTTACGAATGGCTATCGGAAAAATGTTACCGACCGCGATTTCATCAATTTTACCGAAGACTTTTCGGGCTTTGGTACCACCGAATACAACACGAAAAAACGACTGGAGATGCTCGACAAGGTTCCTGAGATTCCGTTGGCTCATTACGCCTTCCGCAATAAAGAAGACGGAAGCTTCGAGGATGTTTCCAAAAACTGGGGATTACATGACGAATCTTATGCGAATGGAGCCGCTTATGCCGATTTCGACAACGATGGTGATCTGGATCTGGTCGTGAACAATGTGGATGGCGAAGCTTTCATTTACCGAAATCAGAATCCGACCGATCATTACCTGACCATTTCCTTGCAGGGAAGTCCCACAAATCGTCAGGGTGTTGGCACTAAGGTAACACTCTGGTCTGGAGGAACGATGCAGTACAGTGAAGCGACGATCGTCAGAGGGTATTTGTCGTCGGTCGACTCCCGACTTCATATTGGGCTGGGAAAAAGCACTAAAATTGATTCGCTGCGCATCGAATGGCCCGACGGACGAGTAGAGACAAAACGAAATCTGCCAGCCGACCAGGTCCTTACGCTTTCACAGAATCAGGCATCTCCGGGCAATGAGCCTATGTTTGACGAAACGAAAAAACCACTATTTACGGATGTAACGGACCTATATCCCATTGATTTTGCCCATACTGAGTCGGACTTTGTCGATTTCAAACAAACGGCGGCTATGCATAAAATGCTTTCACGGTCTGGTTTTGCGCTGGCGGTTGGCGATGTCAATGCCGACGGCCTGGACGATTGTTTTATGGGCGGCTCGTACCGGGGCAGCCCATCCTGTCTGTTCTGGCAAACGGCAAGTGGTGGATTTGTAAAGCGTCCGTTTCCTGCTACCGCCGATCAGGAGGCAACCAGCGCCTTATTTTTTGATGCCGATGGGGATGCGGATCTGGATTTATACGTAGTGTATGGAGGAAATGAACGCCCAGCGACCGAAAAGGCGTTTTATCAGAATCAATTGTTTCTCAACAATGGCAAAGGCGATTTTACTCCAGCCCCTGCCGGAACCTTACCAGACGTATCGGGTAGCGGCTCCTGTGTCGTCGCTGCCGATTTCGACCACGATGGGGACCAGGACCTGTTTGTAGGCGGCCGTCAGATACCCGGTAAGTACCCGCTGCCCGCCCGGAGCTATCTGCTTCGGAACGATCGGTCGGCAAATGGCTGTCGCTTTGTGGATGTGACTCAGCAACTCAGTCCATCGCTGATGCAGGCAGGTATGGTCTGTTCGGCGCTTTGGTCCGATTACGACCGGGACGGCTGGGCCGATCTCATATTGGCAGGCGAGTGGATGCCTCTTACGATCTATAAAAATAGTAAAGGCTCCTTTCAGGCATCGGCACCGATTCAACTGCCCAACTCATCGGGCTGGTGGAACAGCCTCGCCCAGGGCGATTTCGATCAGGATGGCGATCTGGATTACATAGCGGGTAATGAGGGGCTGAATACGCTCTATCGCGCTTCGGAGCAGGAACCTGTCACTATCATGGCGAAGGATTTTAACAACGATGGTACTATGGACCCGCTGATGGGCTACTACATCAATGGGGTGTGTTACCCGGCTGTACCGCGCGATGCCTTAAATCAACAGGTTATTCAGTTCCGACGGAAATACCAACGTTTTGCGGATTATGCGGCTGTCAGGTTCGATCAGTTGTTTACGGACGACGATAGGAGTGGGGCGTATGAAGCTAAGGCCACTTATCTGCAAAGTGCGTATATCGAAAATCTGGGTCAGGGGAAGTTTGCCGTTCATGCCTTGCCTCACATCGCTCAGGCGGCTCCCGTTTTTGGCATTGTTGTCCATGATGTCAATCACGATAGTCGACTAGATGCTGTATTGACCGGAAACTTTTATCCGAACGAAGTAAATATGGGTCGCGAAGATGCCTCCGTGGGGGTTGTTCTACTGGGCGATGGGCGTGGTCATTTTAAACCCCTGAGTCCGGCCGAGAGCGGATTAGTGATTCGGGGCGACGCCCGCACATCGGCTTTGTTGACCGGAAAAAATAAGGAAATGCTGCTGTTAACGGCTATAAATTCGCAGGGTGTACGGCTGAATCGCTGTGTAATGCCTGATAAAAGAAAAGAAGAGGAAGGTATATCAAGGAAATAATCGGTGTTTGATCAGACTGATTAATCTGTTTTAGCACACTGTACTGAAAAGTTTTTTTGTCCTTCCAACGAAAGAAGAATCTCAAGATTTCTCCTTCGTCGGAAAGACAAAAAAATGCTGGGAACTCAATTTACGGCGTAATAGTTTCCAGCGATCCATCCGGGTTCCGTTTCAGCTCACGAACCTTGATGTTACGCAGATGTGTTTTGCCAGATAGTTCTACATCGTGGTAAAAAATGTACCATTTCCCCTGAAACTCTATGATAGAGTGGTGCGTAGTCCAGCCCGTAACGGGTTTCATCAGCACACCCTGATAGGTGAACGGGCCGTATGGCGATTTACTAGTGGCATATACCAGCAAGTGCGTATCGCCCGTCGAATACGAGAAATAATAGGTCCCCTTGTATTTATGCATCCAGCCACCCTCGAAGAACCGTCGATCATGGTCGCCACCAAGTAAGGGCTTACCCACTTTGTCGACGATCACCAGATCTTTGAGCGGTTCATCGAACTTAAGCATGTCTTTACTCATCCGGGCCACTTTAGCACTTAAGGCGGGTTCTTTATCTTTTTTCAGGTCCGTTTTCAGGCTACTGTCATACTTTCCTGTGTGCCAGCGTTGTAATTGCCCTCCCCAAATGCCGCCGAGGTACATATACGATTTGCCATCAGTATCGGTAAATACGGCTGGGTCGATGCTGTAACTACCAGGAATGGGAGCTGGTTCGGCCTTAAACGGGCCCGTGGGCGATTTGCTGGTGGCTACGCCAATGCGAAAAGCGTCCTTTTTGTCTTTTACAGGAAAATAGAGGTAATACGTACCATTTTTATAGGCAGCATCAGGAGCCCACATCTGCCGACCGGCCCAGGGAACGTCCTTAATGTCGAGCGCAACGCCATGATCGGTCACTTTTCCGCCAATTTTATCCATCGAAAAAACGTGGTAGTCGCGCATGTTGAAATGGCCCCCTTCATCATCCTGGGGCACGTTGGCTTCAATATCGTGCGACGGATAAATATAAATTTTGCCGTTGAACACATGGGCCGATGGGTCGGCTGTGTAAATGTCCGTTACGAGTGGTTTCGGCTTAACGGCGCTGGATGTCGGATTCTGGCAAACACCGGATTGGCTGGCCCAGAGTGCCAGGCCAGCCGTAGCGATAATGAGTTTGGTTGGACTAATCATAGACTAAGAATAGGTAAGGAATTGTACGGTAAGAATAACAGCAAGTACCTTTGCAGGCTCTTATAGTGCTTTAGTTCGCTGAGACGACTGCCTGATAATCAGTTCGTAGTTCAATAGAATACTGTTGGTTGTGCTCAGATGGATCAGGCCATTGAGGTGATTGATTAGTGTTTGGGCCGCAATTTCACCCATTTCCTGCCCAGGGTAGTGAATCGTCGAGAGGTTCGGCTCCACAACCTGAGATACTGGATCGTTATTGAAGCCTACTACGGCAATATCGGCTGGAATGGCAAATCCATACTGACGCAGCGCACCCATGCAACTGGCTGCGCAAAAGTCACTGGCAATAAAAAGGCCGTCGGGCGGAGAGGCCATCTGGCGAATATGAGTAGCCATATCCAGGCCAGCCTGACGGGTTAAATCTGTTAGTCGAATAAGTTCGTCGGAAATCGGAAGCCCACAGTCGACCAGGGCCATTTTATAGCCTTTGAGCCGATCGGCATATACGTTTCGCTTGATGTTGCCCGTTATGTGCATTACCTGCTTGCATCCCTGATCGATGAGGTGCATCGTTGCATCATAACCCGCCTTTACATTGTCGATGACAATATTGGTGCAATTCTTCTGCGGCATCACCCGGTCGAACAGAATCATCGGGATACCTTTGCGGAAGAATGTATTAAAATGCTCCAGATCGTCCGTATCAGCGGCTAAAGAAACCAGTAAACCATCGACACGGCTGTCGAACATCGTTTTGGCATTAGCCAACTCTTTCTTGACCGATTCCAGCGACTGGCTGATAATCAGGTTGTAATTATTCTTGTTAGCTATTTTCTCCATACCAGCCAGAACGGTCGACATAAATGCGCTATCGAGACGAGGTACGATTACACCAATGGTGTTGGTGCGCTGACGGCGCAGATTGCTGGCAAACAGATTGGAACGATAGCCCATTTCTTTTGCCTTACTGGTAATGAGAATCTTGGTTGAAGAGCTAATAGCGGGATGGTCATTCAATGCCCTGCTTACCGTAGCAGGTGACAACTCCAGGAGTTTAGCAATATCATAAATCGTTACATCCTTTTGCATTGTTGCGGTGGGTATATGCCAATAGGTTGCAATCGGTTGAAATCGGCCGATTTTAAGCTTCAGAACATGTTAAAACGATCAGTTCAACGTAAAATACACTACTCTCTGTTTAAGAATAGTGAAGAGTTATCAGGAATATGTGCAATTATACGAAAAAAGACGGAAGAGACTATCCTCTTAATTCTTTTCATGCAACCGATTGCTTTTTCGGAAAATTAACGGAAATTTATCACAGATCGGTAAGCGAATGAGGAATTAGGTGATCCTCTCTCTTTTTTAGATTTATCATAGGTTAAATGCTAACAGTCCCCTGTCAACTGACAGGGGCTTTGTTTTTGAACCCATTCGACCATCATTAGCAAAAACGCCCGACTCAATATGGCCAGGCGTTTCTAAGATTCCTCTATTTAACTAATGTATTGTATGATATACGTCGTCGACTAGTTCTCAGATTGCTTCACATATGGATTGGTATAAAAAAGAAACATGCACCAACGGTTGGTAGCATGTTGAGGGTATTATCTTCTTAACTCTATGAAATTTACATAAGTAGCACAAAGATTAATGGCTATAAAGCTTTATTGGGTGCAGTGGATAGCAAAATTGTATTAAACATGAATGCATTGATATACATAGCAAATTAGAGGTATTGATTAGTAAAATTGTCTACTTTGTTACTAGTTATTTAGATTTTTACCTAATTTGTTATCGATTGTAGTTGGGTGTGAACTCGGCTGCAAGCTCTTATGGGTTAGATTTAAACGCTGGTACTTTTAGTGCCAGCGTTTTTGTTACCTAGAAGCACTTTTTTGAGTCAAAAGGGTAAATAGATAATCTAACCCATAAGAGCGATTTTGTATTGAACCACTCTCCATAAAAAAACCGCCAGGCATCTGGCGGTTTTTTTATGGAGAGTGGTTCAGCTATGAAAGCATAGCTCGGTCTATTTTGCCGGCTTTTTGAAAATGCTTTCGTCTACCGGGCCATTAACAGTTATTTTTTCCGTCGTGAACGTTAGCGCACCTTGTGGCGAAGCCATTTCCATCGTATTAGCGAACTTAATGCCGTCCTTGTCTTTATAATCCGAAAAGGCAATTTCAGCATTTTGTCCATTCATCGCCATTTTGACCTTGCTGACCAGGTAGGTATTCGCATCCAGAAATTCGTCGACAGTTTGCCCTTCTTTAGTCGTTACCTTCAGGTGATAGGCATCTTTACCATCTACTTTCTCTTTGCCAACCAGTTCGACCTGATTGCCTTTGGTTTTATAATTGACCAGAGCGCCGAAAGGGTCAAGCTGGCCTTTTGAGCTTTTCAACTGATCGGCGGGCATATCTTCCGGATCGCCGGTACCACCCATCATGGCTGGGCGCACCATCCAGCCGGTGGTGCCGTCTACAACCTGAATCATCGAGTTGCCCATTACCGACGTTTCGGTCCGCATGGATTTGCCAACCACAATGGTTGACTTGCTGGGAATTTCCATGCCGTTAATAGCCATCGACCGTTCGATATACAGCGTTTTGACGTTGCTTAGTTTATCCAGGCCACCCAGCGCGGCTACGTGTTTATCGACCAGCTCGTCGACGGTCTGAGCCTGCGCAAGGCCGGAAAGACAAAGGGCGAAGCCTAAAGCCAGGAATTTGTTGGTTTTCATGTTGCTGAATTAGGTTAAACTTTTAGTTGGCAAATAGTAACATTTATGCGGGATTTTCAACAGTTACGGGCGAGACTGACCTCCTCCTGGCGTGCCACTTGATTGTGTCTGACCATTTCCATCGCTTTTTACGTCGTCGTTATTGACCGATTTGGCTTTCTTGCGTGGAGCGTCCATCGTCATTTTGCCAATTTTGAGCGTGAAGGTAAGGCGAACACCCCGGTTATACATATACACATCGTTGACCTGGCTGAATAAAGGAGAGTTTAGCGTCGTATGGATATTGAAGCGGTTGCTGAGGAAGTTTTCGGCCGCTAAACCCAGACTGGCTTTTTTGTTGCTGAACTCCTTCTTGACACCAATTGTGTAGAAACCGAAGCCACCCTGACGACCCTGCAATTGAACCTGCGATCCCTGCAGGAAGCCAAATGCCTGAGCCCCCCAGCCATTCTTGAAGGTAGCGTTCATAAATGTACCCCCACCGATGTTCATACCACTGTTGGTAATTTCGGACGAAGCTCCGTCCAGTCCTGTAGACTGCCCCGTCAGGCTTGTATAAAAAGCATTCAGGAATAAGCCAATGTTGATTTTGGAGGTAGCGGCTACGTTGGCAAACAGGTTGGTTCCATAGGCATGCTGACGACCGATGTTCTGATAGGTTGTGACAATGGCGCCTTTTATGGAGTCGGATGGCGAGCTAACCTGCGTGATGGCGTTGTTGGTAATGCGACCGAAGAACGTGGCGTTGATAAATGTTTTGCCAATGGTTTTGCTCACACCCAGTTCAGCGTTGTTGGTCAGTTCGGGCTTCAGTTTAGGGTTACCAAGTGTAATGACCTGTGGGTTCGCAGCATTGAAATTGGGGTTCAGCTGTTGCAAACCAGGGCGCTGAATCCGGCGATTAAACCCAAGTTTAAGGGTCGTCCCTTTGAAGGTCTTGGAGGCATTTACGCTGGGTACCAGTACACCGTAGTCGCCTACACCCAGGCTGCCGCCTTCGCGGGTGCTGGCATCAATAAACGTGTGCTCATAACGTACCCCACCTTTCAGCGTATAGCGGTTTTTGGTGGTGTAGGTATACGAGGTATACCCTGCGGCAATGTTCTGATGGTAGGTTAGTTCGCCCAGCGTGTTGTTCGATTCTGTAGTGAATTGCCCTGAAGGACCAGCAAACAGGTACTTATAGTCGCTGTTGACTTCCCGGAAAATGGCTTTGCCACCGAACTCCAGCAGTTGATTTTTCTTGATCGGGGTTTGATAGTCCGTTTGCAGCGTAAATTCCTGGTTCACGTTTTTATTCAGATTCCGCTGACGGCCTGATAGATCACCAGTGCTACCGAACAGATTTGCGTCGAAGTTGTTGGTCAGGTCGTTACGGCTGTAGAGAGTCGAAATACTCCATTCCTGCTGAGGTTTGAAGGTGTGCAGATAATCGATGTTCGCATCGACGGTACCCGACAAATTTTTGGCGTCGACGTTCCGGTTGGTTGTTGAGTTGAGTGAACCGTTGTTGAACAGTTGGGTAACCAGGTCTTGTTGGTTGGAGAAGTTACGAACTCCGTACCGCACACCAGCCGTAATACTTTGATTTTTAGCCAGATCATAGTCGAAGCCTAAGTTGTACTGCCCAAAAAGACCTGAGCTGTGACCATCGCCACTTTGGCGGGTAAGGGTCGTTACACCGCCCGACTGGCTGGTCTGGTCAAGATTGGTTTTCGTGATGGTATTGTACATAGCCCTACCAAAGCCACCTAGCGTAAATCCGGCTTTCCCTTTCCGATAGTTACCATTCAGGGATAGCAAAGAACCCCGGTTACCAACTCCCGAGTCGATGTTGAGATTTAACCCTTGCAGACTATTCTTTTTGGTGATGATGTTGATGATACCACCCGAACCTTCGGCATCGTACTTGGCGGATGGACTGGTGATGACCTCAACCGTTTTGATCTGATCGGCTGGAATTTGTTTCAGAGCGTCCGAAACACTGCTGGCAACAATCGTAGAAGGCTTGTTGTTGATCAACACTTTGATGTTCTGGCTACCCCGGAGCGACACGTTACCGTCCAGGTCTACAGTCAGCATTGGCACCTTACGCAGAATGTCGGTGGCATCACCACCTTTGGCCGTAATGTCTTTATCGGCGTTATACACCAGCCGATCTACTTTTTCTTCGATCACGGCAGCCTGGCCGACTACCGTTACTTCTTCCAGTGTTTTGATGCTGGACGATAGTTTGATAACTCCCAGATCCAGCGTTTGGCCGTTGGTCAGGGTCAGGTTAGAAATTGTTTTATTGCGGAACCCGACGAAACTGACCAACACCTGATAGTCGCCAGCAACCAGTTTGGTAAGGGCAAATTTCCCTTTTTCATCGGCAACGGTACCATCGATGGCTTTGCCAGTAGACTTGTTGTAGAGGGCAACACTGGCAAATTCAACAGCTTTAGCCTGGGTTGAGTCTACTACCGAGCCGATAATTTTAGCACTCCCTTTCGGGCTTTGGTCACCAGCCGTACCGGGCAATGCCTTAGATTGGGTTGAGCCACCCATCATTGGGAACTGGGCCTGGGCTGGGGTTAGCAAACTGCCAACCCAAAAAAGAAGAGCGGTTAAGAAGATGTTCGTTTTCATAGCTTTATTCTGACATAACAAAGGTCAGTCATGCTACGAAGCCTTAAAAATAAAAGTGGATGAAGTGGCTATAAGACCGGATGGACTAGTGTTTATGGCTGATGAATGAAGTGGGTGAGGTTGCCTTAATGGCCCCAATACAGGTTTTAGGGCCATAACCGAAGGCTAAAGGCATTTATAGAAAGCATTCGTTTCGTTCATCCATTAGGCCCTGTCGGTGGGGAGGAACGTACAGGATTTAGAGGAGATCCATGCATTATCCGGTGAAAATGACGAAATTACCGGCGAATTAAGTACTATCTGTGAAATCGTTACCAGCCATCGGTTTTTTGATCCTGCTGCTCTATCACTGGTTAGGGCTGCCTTTGGCTGTGTTAACGTTTGAACAAAGCTATCAGGAAGCCTCGCAGCGATCGGTAACCGATGAGTTTAAACTGGTCAAATTGCCAATATCCTTACCCTACACCGCAGCCTGGGAAAACCCGGACGGGCAAGAGGGGCTCATTCAGGATGGAGATACGTTTTATAACATCGTTCAGCAGCGGTATGCGAATGATACCTTGTATACGCTGCTCAAAACGAACCAGAATGCCAGAGAACGATTTTTTGAGCTGGCTGAACAATGGCAGCAACTTAGCAATGACCAGAATGACTCCCAATCGCCTTTGGGTAAACTGCTTAAACTGATCAGCGAACGACTAACTACTTACCTTCCTCCTTTTTTCTGTCAACTCGATCGCCCAGTGGTTCGTTCGTTGATGTGTGTGCTACACTTTCCGAATGTTACGGCTGCCCGGTACCAGGTAGATCGGTCACCTGTTTCGCCCCCTCCTCAAGCCTGATTTCGATTTTCGGGTTGTTTTCAAGTAGATCCCAACGCTTCATGATTGGGGGGCACAAGTATGTCCGTCAATCGCTATCTGGCGGATGTGCAGCAGAGTTTTTACTCGGGAGCTAGGTGTTTTTGCCCCTGAAATCGTCTTGGTTACAACCGCCTGACTAAATCAGTATCATGATGGTATGCCCTTCGAATTTACGGGTGTCAGTAAGGCAAACTATAGAGCTGGCTAATCGGCTAGGCTATAGGAGTTTACATGCTAGCACTACCGTAAGTCATCCATCGCCAATTTTCTAAAGCAATCAGCGTAACGTGCTTTTATCAGAGCTGGCACTGCTTTTGTACTAGCTGCCAAATGTCTTTCCTCTGATAATTAGCTATTTAAATAAGATATTAATTCATGAAACATTTTTCAATTAGAAAGAGTCTGTCCACCTCGCTTATCCCTATAACATGTCTGGTTGTTGGGATGGTACTGGTGTCGGCTTCATTGTTTGCTCAGCAACAAAAATCGACAGTCGACTCGGCTCGTCTATTAAATCCTGTTACCGTAACGGGCAACCGCTCCATCGTTGTACAAGCCTTACCAAACGTGCACGGAACCTACCTGATGGGAGGAAAGCGTAGTGAGGCCATCCGCATAACCGAAATCGATGCCAATGTCGCGGAGAAAAACCCCCGGCAGATCTTCGCCCGGATTCCGGGGGTATTTGTCTATGACATGGATGGTACTGGGAATCAGATCAATATTGCTACACGAGGACTCGATCCCCACCGTTCCTGGGAAAATAATATTCGCCAGAATGGGGTCATTACAAATTCCGATATGTATGGCTATCCGGCAAGCCATTATTCTCCACCTATGGAAGGAATCGAACGAGTTGAGCTCGTACGCGGAACAGCTTCACTGCAATACGGGGCGCAGTTTGGCGGGATGCTTAATTATATTACCAAACAGGCCGATACAACGCGCCGATTCGGTTTCCAGACCATTAATTCCGTTGGATCGTATGGGCTGCGGAGCACCTTTAATGCCATTGGTGGGCGGGTAGGTAAATGGACGTATTACGCCTATTACTATCGGCGTCATTCGGATGGCTACCGTCAAAACAGCGGTACCGATGCTCAGGCTCAGTTGGGCCGAATCCAGTTCCAGGCGACACAGCGGCTCAGTCTGACGGCCGAGCTAGGTCGATCTGCCTACATTTATACTATTCCTGGTCCGCTGACTGATGCCATGTTCGCACAGGACCCGCGTCAGTCGACCCGTAGCCGGAACTATTTCAACCCGGATATTTACATTCCATCGTTAAAACTTGACTGGCGCATTTCGGATCGAACCCGGCTTTTGTGGACTACGTCGGCCGTGCTGGGCAATCGTAATAGTGTTCAACTGGATGCTTTCGCTACGGTTCCCGACACGATCAATCGGGTAACGGGGCAGTATCGGGCTCGCCAGGTCGATATCGATAACTTCAATAGCTATACGACCGAAGCCCGATTAGTACATCAGTATAAACTGGGGAGCATGAACGGAGCTCTGGCTGCTGGTGTGCAGTTAATGAGTACCGATTTACACCGTCGGCAATTGGGGGTTGGAACAACAGGGAGTGATTTTGACCTGACCCTTACCAGCCCGTTTAAGCGCGACTTGCATTACCAGACGAAGAATATTGCTGCTTTTGCCGAAAACCAGTTTTACCTGACCAATCGGCTCATGATTGCTCCGGGTATTCGGATTGAGCATGGAAAAACGGAAATGCGTGGCATAATCAGTTACTACGACGCGTCTAATTTGCCAACCGACATTAGCCATCATTTTGCTCTGCTGGGTATCAACGCCGAATATCGGCTCAGTGATGCCGTAAAGGTATATGGAGGTTGGTCGCAGGCTTATCGACCTGTGGTCTTCAAAGATATCATTCCGGCTTCTACGTATGAGCAGATCGACAAGCACCTGAAGGACGCCTATGGCTACAATGCCGAAATCGGTTTGACGGGGCGCTGGCAGGGGATGCATGTAAACCTGACCGTTTTTGACCTACTCTACCGAAACCGATTGGGGACGTTGTTACTGACAAATACCGATGGAACCAACTATATCTACCGGACTAACATCGGGGATAGTCGGAGTACTGGTGTTGAAGCGCTGGTTGAAACACAGCTTCTCCGCACGACCAACCTGTTGATCAGTGGCTTTAGCTCAACGGCCTATAATTATGCCCGGTACATTAATGGCCGGGTTTCGGCCGGAACCGAGAACCGGACCGTAACGGGCAATCAGGTGGAATCGGCCCCTCGCTGGACAACGCGCAATGGTCTTACAGCCCGTTATGGTACGGCCAGTCTGACACTCCAGTATAGTTATGTAGCGCAGACGTTCTCCGATGCATTGAATACGCCGACCGCTTCGGCCAATGGAGCCATCGGCCCTGTACCCGCTTACAGTTTATGGGACCTAAATGGCACCTGGCATATCAAAAAGCTTGTAACAGTGCGCGGAAGCATCAATAACCTGCTTAATACGCAGTACTTTACCAAGCGACCGACCTTCTATCCGGGCCCTGGTGTGTGGCCTTCCGATGGCCGAAGCGCCGTACTGACCGTTGGCTTGAACCTCTAAACAACAAATTCGTATTCCCCGCATGGTTGCTTTTTATCGAAATGCAGGCGTGTGGGGAATTGTATTTTTTAGTCAGTTTGGTGCTCCCCAATAGTTGGACAGGATTTCAACGTTTTAAAGCTTGTTAGGTAAAGCTCCAAAATTGTACTTTTTCTTCCCCTCCTATACCTGCTTCATACCACATGGCCGGAGTTTGATAACCCAACGACTGGTGTTTGCGGTCATGATTATAGAAGCGAAAGGACTCCGTTAAGCCCTGATGCAGATGACGCCCATCCGTGTAGGCGCGTAAGTAAAGATGTTCGTATTTAATGGTCCGACAAAATCATTCGATGAAAATATTATCCAGAGCGCGACCTTTGGAATCCATACTCACTGAGATCTCATTACTTATCAGCGGTTTGAGAAAGTCGTGGCTGGTAAACTGGCTCCCCTGATCCGTATTAAAAATCTGAGGTTTACCCCATCTTGAAAGGGCCTCTTCCAGCGCATCCACGCAAAAAACGGCCAGTAGGGTGTTCTCTGGACGGGCAGTAAACAGCTTATCGATGCGCTCTATTAGGGCTAGGTTCTCCCTAGTCTCGCCGACTGGCCGGTAATAATAGCTGGAGCGAGCCAGGCCTGACAGGCTACACTGCTGGGCGACGGAAAACTGCTCATCAGCAGGGTTGATCAGGATGCGACGATCCAGCCTCAACTCGTCCGTAATTTTTTTTGAGCCAATCGTTTTCGACTTTTAGCTGGCCAATCTGCTGGAAAAGAGGAGCTTCGATCTCCTCGCGTTGTTACTCGGAAAGAGTAGGATTGATCGAGCCGCTCTCGAAGTGCAACGGAAATTTGTCGAGGGCTTGTCGTTTCCACCGGGACGCCGGAGCGTTCGGTAATCTACTGGGCGTGAATGCCAAATTCGCTGGCGAGTTGGGGTAGCGTTTTGAGTCCTTCGAGGACGACCTTGGTTTTGAAAGCGGTATCGTGAATGCGCCAGATTGGCTTGGTCATATTTGAACATTTTGTAGATAAGTGCTTGATAGTTCAAGTTATACTACCTGTCCAGGTTTTGGGGAGCACTATATCCAGCGCGACACAGCGTCGGCGTAGCAGTTCATATTCGATTTATTTTTGGCTTGCCATAGTAAGAGCAAGATACAAACATTACGACTTTATTCCCGCATCAATAATGGCTAAACGCTTAGGCGATACTGATTTAGCGGATTTGAACATTGCCAAGGTGGTTTGAATGAAACAATTTAGAAAACTGTCTCTTTCCATTTTCACCCTTTTTGTCCACTTCCCTTTGACGACGTACAGTATTAGTCACGGGCCAATATCAAAACATCATTGAGGATCTGTTTTGCAATCCAATGCTTTTTTCATAATTTCATTTTGTAAGCTTAAATCTGCATACATTATTTTAAGCTGACGATTTTCATTCTCTAGCTCTTCAATACGCTTCAATTCAAAAGACTTTGTATCGGTAGGTTTTATTTGAGGATATAATAAGCCATTTTTGTTTGTTTTATTATAATATTTTATATTGTTTTTAGGCTTAAGGAGTGGCAGTGATTGATCCCGCAATGGCACAACGTCATGTAGCCTTAAACGAATACCAACAACGCCATCGTTCAATAGAACATCCTCACTAATAAATGAATATAAAAATACCTTGTAATCTAATTGAAGCTTATCTAGTAAACTATTAAGTTTTAATACAGCACTGTATTTGTATCGGGTAATAGAAATGCCCTCAATTTGTGGCTCAACAGCTGGGCGTAATAGTAGAGCGTATAGCTGTTGGTTATCGGTTATCTGTTCTATTATTTTTAAATGTGTCCTCCGGAAATTAATCCCTAAAACTTTAGTAACTAATCGACGGTGGAGAACAATATTCCCTGATGATGTTGTTTGACAGTATCCATCTTCTACGGGATTAAAACGATACCTTTTTGAATCGTCAACCTTTTCACAGTTGATTAAAGTGCTGAGTGTATTCATTAGGAATTTAATTACTAAAACAATTACTACTTTTCAGGAAGATATTGGCTAATTCTGTAGACGAAATTTCCTGAAACCAATTTCTGATCGTTGATAAACTGATAGCCTTGTAGATTACAACGAATTCGTGAATCTGTGCTGGCTATTAACCAATTAAGTATAAACAATATCCTAAAAAAGTATTGTTTATATACTAGTTCCGTAAACGTATAGTCTTAGGTAGCTTATGACCTACCCCTGTTTTTTACAACCAATTGATTTTACCTAAAATTTTGGGGTTCACTAGTTTACGTTGCTACCACCTGTTTAGCCAAACTATGCTTAGGTGCATCCAGGCCCAACTTGGCTGGATTTAGTTCAGAAAAGTACTTATACCTCCACTTTGCACAGAGGTAATTTTATAAAACAGTAAAGATTTATTTATCAGTATTATCTAAAATATTTAAATTATTCATAAATGTATTCTTATAGGTAATCCCGATTGGAATCTCGTATCCGTTGATAAGTAAATTTTCACTAATAACTCCATCTACCTTTTTTAGGTTTACGTAAAAACGTTGATGGCATCTTGTAAAATGATTATTTAATTTTTCAACGGTTCGTTTTAATGATTTCTTTATTGTATATTTTTTTCCATTACTTATGACAATTGTAGTATAATTACCTTCTGATTCAAGCCACAAAATCTCATCTCCTTCTATCTTATGCATTTTCCTGCCTTGATTTATATATAGTATTTTGTTTTTATAAGCCTCTAAGTAGTTGCTTTTATAGCTGGAAAACAGTAAGTTGATCGTTGCCTGCAGTAATATTGGACTAAGGGGCTTTATTAGAAAACCAAATCTAAAATTATCTTTAATAGTATTATATATATTTATATCCTGCGTAACAGTCATAAAAATGGTCGGTATATCAGGAATAGAAGGGTCATATACCAGTTCTAGCGATGTACTATCTTTCAATATAACATCAGCAATAAGTAATGATGGCAGCCGCTTCTTCATAAACGTTCGCGCTTCCTCAAGCGAAGTCACACAGTTTATATCGGTATAGCCTAGCTCTTCCAGTATTTTTTTTACTGAGATTTGATCGTTAGGTTCATCATCAAGTACCAATACACTTAGCATAAAGAACTGCATTTACATAGTTGCCTTTGATGGCTACGTAATCAAACTATTTTAAAAAATGGTGCGATCAGTACAGTTAGCGAACTGCTATATGAAAGGAGTATTGAGAATGGCTCCAACTGTGTACCGGATAGAAACGGAAGTCGAGCTTCAAAAAACGCTAATTGATTTACAGGTAATCTGAATGTAGCCCTTGTCGTAGTTAGAAAAAACAACCAGAACGTTAGAGCTAAGAAAGCCAGTAACGTTAGGCAGTGGCTGATTTACAACTAAATCGGGTATTATGATTACCGCCTGAATAAACTAGTAACGATGATATCTGAATAAGCCAAAAGGGCTATAACAGTTAGTACTAGGTAAAACGGAATGTGATTAAAATATTTGGATAAAGCAGGTAGTTTCATGGCATTAGTACAGATACCAATTTATCCTCTGTAAGCGATTACCTTAAAGAAGATAAATTGGTATAGATAGAATCAGAAAGTAAAAGAAAATGGTATACGCACCAGGCACTCGTCGGCCTATTTCACATACTGAGTCACTCTGGATTGCTTACCTTGCTGAAGAATTCAATAGCATTGATCAAAATTTGCCAAAAGCCTAGACAATGCAAGAAAATAGATGAGGACAAAAATGTAGACAATCTACAATAGCCTGTAAATCAAAGGTGTATTCCCTAATAACGATCAGTTAATACAGAAGAAATAGATTAATTTCATTCACTTATTAATAGTCTAAAAACGTACATTGCTTAATCGCCTACTTACAAATAAATAATCTTATATATAATATAGGTGCTACATAAATGCACGATCGTAATGAACAGCGTACAATTGCTATTACTTGATCAGTTTAATTAGTCCAATAAATCTGCCAGGAGGGATTGTTGGCTAGTATCCAGGCGCTTCTTCAACCTGTACTTCGCCTTTCGTACTGAACCAGGCGAAATACCTAATATACGACTCATGTGCCGAATATCAATATTGAGTTTCGCCAACGCTAAAAGCCGCTCTTCAGCAGGAGTTAGGGGAGAAAATTGAATATGGATCATGGCAAAGAAATCAGGATAGACGCGCTCGAAACGCCGTCGAAACTCCTCCCAATCCTTGCTCGTCAGCAAGCTGGAATTAAAAAGTTGTTGAACAAGTGGGGCGTTCGGATGCGACTGTTCAATTTCCTGCAAGTGATTTGCCGGAGAGCCCTGTAATTTGGCAGTTACTGAATCAATGAAGTCATTTCGTTCACGCAAATTCTCCACAAAAACTAGTAAATCTTGTTTGGCACGTTGTAGCTCCTCTTCAACGAGCTGTTTTTCAAGTTGCAATGACCGTTTCTGCTCAGCGCTGATGATTGTTTCCTGCCTACGTCTCAGCATACTGAGTTGAAACAAGCGCCAAAACAAGGCAGCGATAAGCGATAAAATGACAACTGCAACCCAGAACAGTATGCGCTGTTTCTGACGCTCAGCTTCGAGCGTTTTAACTTCCGTTTGGTGCTGGTGGATCATAAGCCGTTTTTCAACCAGTGATATCTGATCTGATTTTTGGCGTTTATTCATCCGATTTGTCAATACTAACATGCTATCCAAATAGCGATAGGCAGTCTTTGTATCGTTCATTAAATAAGAATACTTACGAACTACATCACAATATTTTTTCACAAACAAGTCATCATCGAGCTTCGTGATAAATGTATTGGATGTTAAATTGTGCTGATAAAATTTTTTCGATTGGTCTAAAAAATACTTGCAACTATCCAGTTGACCCTTCTCTAAATAAAGGCGAGAAAGGGTAATAGCGGCAAACTCGGGTAGCTCTTCTGAGTCGTTTAACCTTGCTTCATATTCGTAACGCAGCACCTGTATAGCCTCTGTCCATCGTTTTTGATCTTCATAAATTAGTGACAGATTTCCGTTAATGAGGCCCACCCAGGTTTGATTCTGTTGTGCTTGTGCAATCTTCAGCGCTTGTTTAAAATATTTTTCGGCTTTTTGGGCGTCCTCTGAAGTCATCTGACTATGGCGATGTAGAAAACACAAAGCCATTGTATTGGGCGTTTGAATGGCGTCAACGTCGCTCAATGATGAAAAAGGAGGGACATTCTGCAGCAGTTTAATTGTTTTATCATATTCTCTGAACTGATAATAGCACAGAGCCAGCGAGTTCAGATACCGATGAATACCCGGCACATGTCGATAGCCAATCGCGCGAAAAATGTTATCTGCTGCAATCAACTCATCGAATGCTTTCCCGTATTCTTCGTTCAAATAATAATAAAGACCAGCAAAATGCCGGCAAACCCCGACGATTTGGTCTTTGCCTTCATCCTTTACCTTTTGCGCTACCAACTCAAATAGTTCAGCCTTTTGTCGATTGGTTAAGGTATTGCTGTGTTTATCCTGCGTGTCTTGCAAAAACTGTATATACTCTTTTAGCTGGTTATCCCCCTTTAAACTGGCAAACTCATTCAGTCTTTTTAATAGATCAAAGGCTCTGATTTTATTCTGTGTAACTGCCCGGCAGGTATCAAAATAATTAAGCACAAGCTCAACTCGTCTTGAGGGAGTCGCTTTTTCGACCTTTTGAAGAAACGGATCTGCTCGTAACACGCCGATAGGCAACAAACTAATCAGCAATAGGACTAAGTATTTATACTTTATTGCACCACAAACTTCCATAGTGTTCACTTCAAACGGCAAATGCACTTTTTAATATTTACAAAAAATAAATTTTCTAGTGTACCTTTTCAGGTACCCTATCGTAAAAACACGGTTTTATTTCCTGATTCAAGTTTTAAGTCATATGATAGTCAATATGGCTTATGAAAAGTAAATTATATCACATATTTTGGCTAATAAAGAGTCCTATTAGGTTCTAACCCTTATAAATGCTATTGTTTTATTTGTTGAATGTATTATACATGCACACAAAACAGAAAGATTAAGCAATAAAAAGAAATTAGAAGTTATTCGAATTATTAATCAACAAATTCAGGCGTTACTTTATAATAAGGTAGTTAATCAAATTGATAACTCTTATTCTTCTGTTACCTAGACCCCTCCTTAATTATAAAGTTGGGTGTAGTTACTATTTCAATTGATTTACTTAAAAAAAATAACCATAATGCATATACGTATAAACATAAAATGCATTCTCGATCTTGGTATGATTTAATCTGCTACCAAAAAAGACTACTGGTCAGGAAGTGATAAAGAGAATTGGCTATAGTGATGGCCACAGTATTGTCCTGAGGGATGACAAAGCCATACTGAATCGAACAGGTAGTTATGCCTCCTTAAACATTACCAGTCTGTGAAACAACATCGATGATAGTGCCGGAAACGGTCATCTGGTATTCCGATGTCGCTACTGAGGGTAGACTAATGGGCAAGACATTGGCGCGATCAACTCGGAGGGTGTTGGCTCAGAGAGGTTTTGCTTTCCTGAAACCTACCATACATCTTCACCCATTCCTTCATTTGAAAAGTAACTGAACGGCCAGCAGACGATTTGGACTTATAAATACTGGTGGCTACCCAAATAAAATCGTCTGCATTACTGAGGTCAATGGCCCACAGTAGGCTTCTATTATTGAAGGCTAAACTGAACGCGTAGACCGGGCTAAAGATGTCATGAGCCATGATGTCGAACGTGACTTTAGCCAAACGTGTATGCATTAACTTTGTTAACAGATAGGATAGAGTAGTAAAGGATAAAGCAAAACTGTTGGTCATAAGTCAGAACAATAAAGGGTTAGAGTTTATGCCGATATACTAAACTTATATACTTACCATGTAAAAGTTCACGACATATCTGTATGCCTGGGACTTTTTAACAATGTACTTTTCTACACAGGTGTTAATTGCTGAATACTATACATCAAACATATTGATGGTACTAGGATAGCAGCACATTACACATTCAAACGTTTTGTTGTTGTAGACAATGCTTTTGTAACAAAGTTTACGATCAATAGTAGGATATAACTAGTAAATAAACACCTGAGGAACCATTTAAGTAATAAGAATTTATACTCAATGAAATTAATATTACTATTCGGGTCTTTTTGTATTATGGATAACTTTAAAATTATTTTTTTATCAAAATAGGATAAATAAATATAGACAAAAATTTATAATTAGTTACTATAAAGGCTGCTCACTAAACGGTGTCTCAGGTAAATAATGGGATCAAAACTATAACGGCCCCGACCGCCCGGTTTCACCATCATGACCAACGAGTTCGAATAGTCCGCCGTCGCGGTTTGAGGGCTCAAAACAGGCCGCTATCAAGGGTCTTCATGAAGGCAAGCCTATCACAGGCGAAAACGGTTTGCCCACCCCTTTACGTAAGGAATACGCCACCGCGGCACTTTTAGAATCGGCTCTAGAGGGCGAACTGGATAGCCACCTAGTACAAACACGCCTGACTGAGGAGAACTGTCGAAACAGGAAAACCACCAAGCAGGTTCTAGGCATCTTATAGGGACCAACGTTTGCCCCGGACCATCCAGACCTCCGCCCCCACCACCTGGCCTACAATACTAGTGACCATATCGCCTGTTAGCAGGGTAAAGCTGCCCGCTACGCTGGCCCCACTTCTCCCTTTACCTAGACCGTCGGGGTCGGTTGCTCCATCGGCACCTTCTGCAATAATCTGCACCATAAAGGGGCCACCCGCTGGTACGGTAGTAAAAGAATAGAGGCCCGTGGTAGTGTAGGGAGCCAACTGAGCCATTGTTGGGCCAGAGATTAAGAGGAATGCCAAAAGGGAAAAGAGAAACAGGGTTGGCAGGCGATTGAGCGAGTAGATATACATTCGTTGGATCATGACTGGTAATAGGACTATAGTGTGATAAGTGGGTAGGCTTACCTGAAGGCTTGGGCGAAATTGGCTATGAGTCTAATTTAGGCTTTTGATATAGATGATCACCTTCTGCCGCCCTCGTAGCAGGCGCATCTTTACGGCATTGGGTGTTAGGCGGTATTGCTGACTGAGCTGGAGAATCGATAACCCTTTCTGGTACTTCAAGCGTAGCAGATTGGCTTCGTCAGCGTGCAGACTCAATAGGGCCTGTTCAAATAAATCGGTTGCGTTGTCAATCCAGTTGGTTGTATCCACCAGGGTTTCGATTAGTTCCTGAGAGAGTTGGGTCATCTTGAACCGCTTTTGTTCTCGTAAGTGATTCATGCACTGGTTAAAGGTGATGGTATAGAGCCAGGTAGAGAAATGAGCCTGATGATTGAATGAGTCAAGTTTAGTAAATACTTTGAGGAATACATCCTGCGTAATATCTCTGGACAATTCATTATCCCTGGTTATGGATATGCATTGCTGGAATACCTTATTGGCATATTGCCTGTAAAGAGAAGCAACTAAGTCGGTATGGTGGCGTTTGTCAGGTGTTTCGAATCGTTTCATTCTAGATAGACCTTTATGTTACTTTTTGATGCAAAATAGTATTCTTTAAACTGCTTTATGAATACAAAAAAGTTTAATATAATAATATGTTATTGTTTGTGTTGATGAAAAAGTAAATGTATAACTTGTAAAAAAAATATAATTTATTGGTTTAGTTATATTAATATTGGCGTAAAGTTGTTTGTTGAGTATTCTGTGTTGGCCAACCCGGGTGATAAAAAGTCAATATGTTTACTTATCGGGTCACAGAACGCACTTGTAGTGAATTGCCTACTATGTGAACCTTTAACTCTCGCTTCAGTACATTGGTGAGCGATAACGAGTTAAGCAGCCATTTGCATACCCTGATCAGGCTAAATCAGGGTTGATATTACTCTGGGTTTGTCGCTAAAACATATGTTGTATACCCGAGCATCAAGGTATTTGGGGATATAACGTAACCGGCAGAGTATAGGGTAGGGGAAATGATCGATATTTTTGGGCTTTGATTATAAGGCAGTTACGCTTTTGTCTACATTTTTGTCCACACCCTTTATTGCCAACATACGTGGTTAGGCTGGTAGTTTTGGATAGCATTGTATACCTGAACACGGCTTAAAAGGCTATTCGCCAAAGATGATGACCTCTACAAAGTTTGATTGTATTTCGATTGGCAACGGTGGTTATGTTGGCCAACCAGCTAGCCTCCATACTTTTACCAGCCCTACTAAAATAACTATACTAACTGTAGGGGTAGCCAGGTCTACGATTTCTGCAATGTTGGTAGCGGCCTAATCTGACGGTCTTTTCAGGCTTGTCTCACTCCTTTTTCGGATAGTACACATTGGTTCCTAACCTGAACGGGCCTCCATACATTGGCGTCTATTTGCCAGTCTTTTCAACTGCGCGTTTACTCTTAACCAATAGCTCATGCTCATTTGGATCAGACCCAAGCAAGCCATAGCCACACGATGTATATTATTTATAGTCAGCTGGCAAGGGGGATTTTTATTTCTGAAGCCTGCTAATAGAACCCTCAAGCGTCTGTCAAAGCTGTAGCAGTGTGGAAAATGGTTCAGTATCTATCTACGTCTGAACACTGAATGGGCTGGAATGAAGCAAAATAGCTAGCTAATAAGCAAGATCAGTTCCGAGTAATTTAGTATATACTGTTAATTGTCATGAGATCATATACTTCCAGCAAAGGGAGCCATTTCCGGGTTGGTTCTACAAAAATTCTTTACCTTATTGGTGACGCCAACTATTGTCGTATTTATCTTATAACAGGCGAAATCGTCATGATGTCGCGCACATTAAAATGGTATGAAGGACGTTGGCCTTCGTTTATACGAATCCATAAGCATACATTGATCAATCCAACCTATGCCCGTAGCCTACAGTTAGCTCCCCGCTATCGTGAAAATAGCTATGTGGTTATGGACGACTATGCATCATTGCGTATCGCCCGCCGTCGGAGGGCTTTTATTGAGTCTGAATTAGCCCATCTTCATGTAGAGGCAATGGCTTAATCGAGCCATTGCCTCTACATGAAGATGGATGTTTCACTAGTCGTAAATGATAGAGCTCTTCGTCAACAGCACTACGCATATTTTGGTTTTCGGAGTACGGTCGATCGGTTTAAATTTATTATTTACAATATACTAATAGTTGTGAATGTTAAGGATTTTATTTAATAATCTCCTTTCAGTATCAACGGGAATTAATATAAAAAACTAATCATATTTTTTTGTTTTACGTGGGCGCTGTAACTGGTAAACTTTTGAAAACTTCACCATTTTTTAGGGTATTGTCACCAATGTATAAAATTAGGCCTAACAAGGTACAGATTTTGCCTATCATTGTACCATGTAGATATACTAATACTATTTAGAAAGCCGCTACCATATTGAGTAGTGGCTTTTTTGTATTTATAGTGAGATCTATAGCGGTTTTTTTTGCCATGTTCATGAAAAGAAACTGTTAACCTGCTAATCAAGAAAACATATAGTTAATAAAGAACTTCAGTAACGTTATTAGTATCTATGAGTGATTTTTTTCTAGTCGTCACTATAAGTATATTTATTGAAAAAGCTTCGCCTATTATTTGGTTTATAAATAGACAAATTGATATAATTTTATTTATAACCTTATATACAACAAGCCGTTCTGGGTTATTAGACAAATAGATACATAAATACAGTAGACCTTTGCTGTAAAATGTATAATATGACCTGGATTTATATTCTTGGAATTGGATAAATAAGTTTGTATCAATGTGACAATACGGCTTAACGTAAATCATTTGATAATGAGCCATATAAACGACAGCCATGGAGAACGTTTTTTATTTATTTATTCAGATGAACTGCTGGGTTATGGTTGATTATGAAATTTTTACTTTTCTGTAGTTAATTATCTGTATATAAGAATTTTATATATTTTAGTAAATGCTGCTGTGTACATACTTGCCTACTTTAACAGAACTTTAAGAAGTTATTACAATGCACTTATGTATTACCCGTTGAGTAGCTGTATGATATTGCCAAGGGTTGATTAATGATCTATGGGATCTTATTAATTTAGTTGAAATATAGTTTATTGCCCTACTTATGTATAGTGTTTCCGTGTTTTATGGATAAAAGGCGTTGTTATTTGTCCCTTTACCTATAGATAATTTGAATAAAATCCATAAAGCTCATACTGTATTGATTGCTATAGTAAGGTAAATGAATTTGTTGATAAACTATAGTTTCGCATTATGTGTAACTGTGCTTAACTGGTATACGCTGCTTTATCACTTTTATTCATGCTGCCTATAGCCTTTAACTTGTTTATACATATAGTGTGTAGAATAATAAAAGTACAACTGTTGTTGAGGTCGCCTAAAATATTCTACTATCACCAGTAAAAGACTCGTGTTACATTGAGCAGCAACTTTTTTATTTTGTGAATTTACAATTACTTTCAGCTATACTATTCGCTCTTCGATTTCTGAAACTCGGCATTCAGCCAGTAAACTTCTTATGCCTTATTGAAAAGAAATGAACAGCTCTGTGTGATAACAGAGCTAGTCACGTGGCTTATTATTAGGGATTAGCATGGTAATATGTTGTTTGTTTTGTTGTAAAGAAGCCGAGTCTAAATACTAGATCGATCAAACGCTTTGGCATGAAAAAAATCAAAAACAGGTACCTTTTAATGGTTACAAATTGTTTTCTTTTATTTTTCATGGTTAACAAATAAAAAAAACGTCCACCAAAATAACTAAAACGTCACCATTTCTATTTCTGATTACTATTTCTAGCGTGCCTATTGCTCTGGACTTAGCACTTATCAAACAATAAGGTTAGCGTCTTCACTTTTAAGATAACGTTTGTGTAAAAAACCTCTTAAAAGTAGACATGCTGCCGGTAAGTCCTGATGTCTATGCCTAGCACTACAAGTCTATTCGTTTACGCTCACCCATGCTCAAAGCCGGCTACGGATCTGAGAAACAAAACAGAATTGAGTTGGATAAAGACCAATCTCAAATCCTTCTGGAAGTATTGGAAAGCTTTCGCTTTACTAGCGATCATTCTGAATGTACTACCACTAGTTAGCCAGGCGCAGTACGTTCAGTTCTCTCGAAAGCTCGGTATACCTGTCACGAAAGAATCATATGCTGCCATGCAGGTGGTGAATGGTGAAACGTATATGCTTGGTAATCGGACTGATATAGAACAGTGGATTATTACGAAGCTGGATGCTGCTGGGAACACAGTATATACAACCACTTTACCAGGGGGGCGGATAATTACTCAGGCCCAGATGAAAGTGGTGAATGGGGAGGTATACTTGTATGGACAGACAACGTCGGCCAATTTCCCTGTTACCAATGGCAGTACCTATTCGGGCAACACCGATATGTTTGTCACCCGGCTCAATACCGCTGGTGGCATTGCCTTCTCCACCTATCTATCGGGGAATGGGATTGATGTGGGACTTGCTCTGGACGTAGTGAACGGAGAGATCTATCTATTAGGTCAGACCCGATCAACCAATTTCCCGGTTACCAACGGGAGCGTTCATCTTGGGCCTGCCTATAACACAACCTTTACTAAACTGAGCGCCACCGGAACGATCCTGGTGTCGGAATATCTGGCGGGATCGAACAATGAAATTCCTGTTCAAAAACTAGAAGTGGTTGGTGGGAAAGCGTATCTGATTGTTAATTCATTGTCATCCGATTTCCCGGTAACGGATGGGAGCACCAATAAGACACAGTATGGTTTCCCCACGTTCGATATGATTCCGGTCCGGCTGGATGCCGCGACGGGGGCGGTTGAATATGCCAGCTATATTGGCGGAACGGGCAATGAAACGGCAGCCGATTTTGAGATTGTCAACGGACAGTTCTATATCGTGGGCAGTACGGGCTCTGCCGATTTTCCGGTAACGGATGGGAGTACAAGTGGAGGTGTAGAAAGTAACATTAATACAGATATGGTTTATATGAGGGTGAGTCCAGGCGTAGGAGCCACCTTCGCTACCCGCCTGGGAGGGGCTATCGCAGATAGTGGGCACCGCATACAAATCGTCAACGGAGAAGCCTACCTGATTGGCACTACGACCTCAGTCAATTTCCCGACGACGAATGGTAGCGGTGGTGCTAGTATCGATTTTACTTTATACACCTATGCCCGGTATAATGCCGCCGGGCAACGGGTTGTTTCCGCCGTTCTTGATATTACACCTGTCGTCATACCCCTCATCACACCCCGCGGCTACTTCCTCGAATTTGCAGTCGCTAATAATGAGGTACATATCGCATCAACGCGGCAATACATAACCACGTTTTACACTCAAACAGGTGGCCTTTACGAGAAACTGGATGCCGCCACGGGCAATCGGCTGTATTCCCGCTTTTTTGACGCTCAGGTAAATATCGGCACGACGATCGGCTTTTTTGGGGGTATTCAGGTTGAAAACGGGCTGGTCTATCTGGGCGGCCATGCGGATCTGAACTACCCCGTTACCACCAATACCGGCTACACGCCCTCTCAGGATTTAACCCTGGCCATCGTCCGCCTGTGTGGCACCTATCCATCCACCCCAGCCGTGGTCTCCCCCGCCAGCCAGACCATCTGCCAGAACGGATTGACCCAACCCCTGACCGCCCCCGACATCCAGATTGCCTCCGAAGCGATGCCTACCCTCTATGCCGATGGCGTCTCTACATCACAGGAACCGATTGGAGCCAGTTACCAGTGGCAAATAGCCAGCTCACCCTCCGGCCCCTGGACCGATATTGGCGGGGCCATTCAGAAAGACTATTCACCGGGCACCTCTACCACCAGCCGGTATTTCCGGCGCATCAGCACCAGCGGTCCCTG
>Ga0209933_1000351_pt1 | contig 93688 bp, 82 predicted proteins | sample ThiBiot_300_biof_FD_183944 | JGI IMG/M metagenome (GOLD analysis project Ga0209933, IMG submission 183944) | Wastewater bioreactor microbial communities from Cape Town, South Africa - Thiocy_cont_300_biof (SPAdes) | ecosystem: Engineered > Bioremediation > Thiocyanate > Unclassified | place... | reverse complement strand
CCGTCTTGCGCGGCGCCTCGCACGTCCTTTGCAGCATCGCGCCGACCGATACCGGCGACCCGGCGCTGCACACCTGCCGCGCCCTGCTCGGCCACGCGCCATGGCTGGGCTACCTCTCGACCACCGGTGTCTATGGCGATCACGGCAGCGGCTGGGTCGACGAGACGACACCTGCGGTGCCGGGCCACGCCCGCAGCATCGCCCGGCTGGCGGCCGAGCAGGCCTGGCGCGACCTCGCGCGCGAGACCGGCGCCACGCTCGACATCCTGCGCTTGCCGGGAATCTACGGGCCGGGGCGCAGTGCCATCGACCAGGTCAAAGCCGGCACCGCGCGGCGCATCGACAAGCCCGGTCAATTCTTCTCCCGCATCCACGTCGCCGACATCGCCAACGCGGCCCTGGCCGCCATGGTCCGCATCACGGCCCGCTCCATAGCGCGCCCCATGGCGCTAACCGGCGCGACCGCACTCTGGAACGTGGCCGACGATCTGCCGGCCGCCAACAGCGACGTCGTCGCTCATGCCTTCGAGCTGCTGGGCCGGCCGGTGCCGCCGGCCATTCCGTGGGAGCAGATCGCGCCGACGCTGAGCCCGATGGCGCAATCCTTCTACAGGGAGAGCCGGCGCGTCCGGAACGATCGGCTGAAGCGCGATCTCGGCGTGGTGCTGCGTTATCCGACCTACCGCGAGGGGCTGAAGGCGATTGCCGAGGCGTGAGGCCTACTTCGCCAGCTCTTCGACGGCCGCGATCAGACGCCCAATGTCGGCGGGCGTGCTGAGGCGGTGATCGCCGCCTTTCACGAAGGTGCTGATCACGTCCGGCGCCTCGAGATGGCGGGCGATCTGCAGCGAATACTCCCAGGGCACGTCGGGATCGCTCTGGCCATGCAGCAGCCGCACCGGGCAGGGCAGCTTCAGGGGCTTGTCCAGGAGCAGATGGTTGCGCCCTTCCTCGATCAGCTTCCAGGTGAAGACCGAAGGCTCGGGCGAATATTGCGACGGCCGTTCGAGGCGACCGTCGCGCTGCAAGGCCGCGCGGTCTTCGGCCGAGAGTCCGCCCAACAGCATGCGCTCGGTGAAATCCGGGGCCGCGGCAATCAGCACGAGACCGGCCAGCCGCTCGGGCCGCGCCTGTGCTGTGAGCAGCGACAGCCAGCCGCCCATGCTCGACCCCACCAGCACCAGCTTGCCCTCGGTGAGCGCGTCGATCGCCGCCAGCGAATCGTCCTTCCAGCGGCCGATGGTTCCATCCTCGAAACGGCCCGAGGATTGCCCATGGCCGAGATAGTCGAAGCGCAGGAAGGCCTGCCCTCTCTTCTCGGCCCAGGCTTCGAGTGCCACGGCCTTGGTGCCGGTCATGTCCGATCGGAAGCCACCGAGGAACACCACGGTGGGTGATTTTCCCGGTGTCCTTGCATAAGCAAGGTAATTGCCGTCGTCCCGCTGCAATCGCTCGACCCTACCCACGCTTCGGCTCCCGTGTTACCGCTCGGCCCAGAGTTTCCTTAACGCTTACGCAAACACCGTGTCCGCGCCAACCCTTCTGCAGATCGTTCCCACTCTGGCGGGTGGCGGGCTGGCACGCGCCACGCTCGACGCCGCGCAGGCCGTGATCGCCGCCGGCGGTTCGGCGATCGTCGCCTCGCCGGGCGGCGCCATGGTGCCCGACCTGCTGCGCCTGCGGGCAACCCATCTCGAGCTGCCCGACAGCAGCCACGCGGTGTGGGGACGGCTCACCCTGCCGGGCAAGCTCGCGGCGAGCTTGCGTGACGCCAAGGTCGATATCGTGCAGGCACGCTCGCCGGTCACCGGCTGGGTGGCGCGCGCCCTGGCCCGGCGCCTCGGCATCAAATGGATCGCCACGCTCCACCGCCCCTTTCTCGCCCAGGATCTCGCCGGCCGTTTCATCGAGCGGCGCCAGACGCGCGCCGACGCGATGATCGCCGTTTCCGAGCATGTGGCGCGCGACGCCCTCGAGCGCTTCCCCGATCTCGAAGATCGCCTGGAGACGATCCCGCCCGGAATCAACTTCGATCGCTTCGATCCGGCGGTGGTGCGCGCCGACCGGCTGATCCGGCTGGCCGGCGAGCTGCGCGTCCCCGATGGCCGGCCGCTCGTGCTGTGGCCGGGCCGCTTCACCGAGGATAACGGCCAGAAGATCCTGATCGAGGCCATCAAGCGGATGGACCGCGACGACGTCTTCTGTCTGCTGCTCGGGTCGACCGGCGCGTCCACGCCCTTCGAGAAGGAGCTGGAAAGCGCTGTCGTGGCAGCGGGACTGCAGGGCCGCGTCCAGATCGGCCCTTATGTCGACGACATGCCGGCCGCCTACATGCTGGCCGACGCCGTCGTGGCGACCGGTGGCGCCCGGCAGGGCTTCAGCCGCACCTTGATCGAGGCACAGGCCATGGGCCGGCCGGTGGTCACCGAAGATGGCGGCGGTGCCGCCGAGACCATACGGGTCGGCGTGACCGGCTGGCTGGCCGCGCCCGGCGATCCCGCGGCGCTGGCCGACGCGCTGCAGGCCGCCCTCTCGCTCTCGACCGAGCGGCGGGCCGAGCTGGCCCGCGCCGCGCAGGAGCATGTCCGCGGCCAATTCAGCCTGGCGCAGTCGAACGCGCGGCTGCTCAGCCTCTATGAACGGCTGCGGCCCGCGGCTTGACTCGCTTGGGACCGCCAACTATCTCCAATCGCATGGACCGCCGGTTTTTCACCGCTCCAGCCAACACCACCACCGTACGAACTTGATTCGGCCGGGCGCAGGCACTTGTGCCGCCTCCCGGCCTGCGGTCGCCGACGCAGTCGTGTCGGCAGACGGAGCTTGTTCGTAATTTCATTAGCTGGTGGATGACATGATCAACATTTCCTTGCCGGATGGTTCCGTCCGGTCGTTCGACAAACCGGTCAGTGGCGCCGATATCGCTGCCTCGATCGGTCCCGGCCTCGCCAAGGCCGCCCTGGCGCTGCGCGTCGACGGGCAGATGAAGGACCTCGGCCACGTGGTCGACCACGACGCCAGGATCGGCATCGTGACGTCCCGCGATCCCGAGGCGCTGGAACTGCTGCGCCACGATGCCGCCCATGTGCTCGCCCAGGCAGTGCAGGAGCTCTATCCCGGCACGCAGATCACGTTCGGCCCCTCGACGGAGGACGGCTTCTACTACGACTTCGTGCGCGCCGAGCCCTTCTCGCCCGAGGACTTCGCCAAGATCGAGCAGCGCATGGCCGAGATCGTCGACCGCGATCTGCCGATCACGCGTGAAGTGTGGGACCGCGCCCAGATCAAGGAATACTTCAAGCAGCACGGCGAGAAGTTCAAAGCCGAATGGGCCGACGAACTGCCGAAGGACGAGGAGATCTCGGTCTACAAGCAGGGCGACTGGCTCGACATGTGCCTGGGTCCGCACCTGCCCTCGACGGGCAAGCTCGGCAAGGCGTTCAAGCTGACGAAGGTGTCGGGCGCCTACTGGCGCGGCGACGCCAAGAACGCCCAGCTGCAGCGCGTCTACGGCACGGTCTTCTTCTCCGACAAGGACCTCAAGGCCTACCTGACGCGCATCGAGGAAGCCGAGAAGCGCGACCATCGCAAGCTGGGCCGCGAGATGAGCCTCTTCCATCAGCAGGAAGAAGCGGCCGGCATGGTGTTCTGGCATCCCAAGGGCTGGACGTTCTGGCGCACGATCGAAGGCTATCTGCGGCGCAAGCTCGAGGCCGGCGGCTATGTCGAGGTGAAGACGCCGCAGCTCGTCGACCGCAAGCTGTGGGAGCGCTCGGGCCACTGGGAGAAGTTCCGCGAGAACATGTATCTCAGCGAGAACGAGGAAGGGCTGAAGGAGTTCATCGCCGACGAAAGTCTGCGCATCTTCGCCTTGAAGCCGATGAACTGCCCCTGCCACGTGGAGATCTTCAACCAGGGCCTGCGCAGCTACCGCGAGCTGCCGCTGCGCATGGCCGAGATGGGGTCCTGCCATCGCTTCGAGCCGTCCGGGGCGCTGCACGGCATCATGCGCGTGCGCAACTTCACGCAGGACGATGCCCACATCTTCTGCAGCGAGGAGCAGATCGAGAGCGAGACGATCCGCTTCTGCAAGCTGCTCGACGACGTCTATCGCGATCTCGGCTTCACGGACTACTTCGTGAAGTTCTCCGACCGTCCGCCGGTGCGCGCCGGCACGGATGCCGTGTGGGATCAGGCCGAGGGCGCACTCCTGTCGGCGTCGAAGGCCGCGGGGCTCGATGTCATCCTCAACCCCGGCGAGGGCGCTTTCTACGGTCCGAAGCTGGAATTCGTGCTGCGCGACGCCATCGGCCGCGACTGGCAATGCGGCACCCTGCAGGTCGATTTCGTGCTGCCCGAGCGGCTCGATGCGGCTTACGTGGCCGAGGACGGATCGCGTAAACGACCTGTGATGCTGCACCGCGCGATCTTCGGCAGCTATGAGCGCATGATCGGCATCCTGATCGAGCATTATGCCGGCCGGTTCCCGCTCTGGATGGCACCGACGCAAGCAGTAGTGGTCACGATCGTGAACGACGCCGACAGCTATGCCGAGGAGGTCGCCGCGGCGCTCCGGGCCGCCGGCATGCGGGTCGACACGGACCTGCGCAACGAGAAGATCAACTACAAAGTCCGTGAGCATTCGCTGGCGCACGTGCCGCTGATCCTGGCCGTGGGCCGGCGCGACATGGAAAACCGCACGGTCGCGGTCCGCCGCCTGGGCTCGGAAAAACAGGAGGTCCTTGAACTCGGGGCCGCCGTCACTAAACTTTCAGTAGAGGCGCGGCCACCCTTCTAGGGTGGCTTCGTCTCGATATCCCGCCCCGTCTTTCGAGGTGAAAGGGGGCTTCAACGAAGGAGAATGAGGCCATAGCACGACCTGCTCAACAGACCGCCCCGACCCGTGAGGGTCCGCGCGTCAACGGCGAGATCAGAGCGCCGCAAGTCCGACTGATCGACGAGAACGGCGAGATGGTCGGCGTTCTCAGCACCCGCGAAGCGATCGAAATGGCCGAAGAAGCCAGTCTCGACCTGATCGAGATCTCGCCCAATGCGGTGCCCCCTGTCGCCAAGATCTCCGATTACGGCAAGTACAAGTACGAGGCCCAGAAGAAGGCCCACGAAGCGCGCAAGCATCAGAAGGTCATCGAGGTCAAAGAGATCAAGATGCGCCCGAACATCGACGACCACGACTACGAGGTCAAAATGCGCGCGATGAAGCGGTTCATCGAGGAAGGCGACAAGGTGAAGGTCACCCTACGCTTCCGCGGCCGCGAGATGGTGCATTCCGAGCTCGGCCTGCAGGTCCTGAACCGTGTCCGTGGTGAAATGGATCCGCTGACCAAGATCGAATCGATGCCGCGCATGGAAGGCCGGCAGATGATCATGGTGCTGGCGCCGAAGTGATCGGCCCAGCCTGATCGTACGCAGTCGATCGTATGTGGCCGATCAAAGGAACCTGACCGACCGAGCGGGACCGACACGATGTCGGCCCGCCGGCGCCTTTCAGCCGCTTTCTCTCACAATGAGCTCGAAACCGAGATCGACTCGGCGCGGCTTGGCGGGATCGAGGGCCAGTTCGGCCGCTGCCCGGCCGATGGCCGCACCGTCGATCCGGATCGTGCTGACGGTCGGCGAGAACAGCCGCCCCATCTCGAGATCGCCCAGTCCGACCACGCCGATGGCAGGTGTCGCGCCGGGTTCCGCCTGCAGTCGGCCGGCGCGGCGCAGAGCCGAGAGCAGTCCGATGGCATAAGCGTCGTTGGCCGCGAAGACGGCATCGGCGTCGGGCACCTCGGCTAGCGCCGCAGTTCCAGCGCCCGCCCCCGACTGCCATTCGACCACGACGCGGCGTGGATCCTCGAGACCAACCTGCCGGGCTGCCTCGACGAAACCATGCCAGCGCTGGGTGGCGCGGCGATCGTCGCCGCCCACGAAGGCGAGCCTTTGCCGGCCCGCCGACGCGAAGTGGCGTGCCACGACCACGCCCGCGTCGTGATTGTCGAAGCCGACGGCGGCATCGATCGGCGCCGCGGGCAATTCCCAGGTCTCGACCACCGGGATGCGGGCGCGGCGCAGCATTTCGGCGCCGTCGGCGGTGAGCGGCGCGCCCACCATGATGATCGCTTCCGGGCGGCGCGACAGCAGGGCGGCCAGCATGCGGTCTTCGCGCAGGGGGTCGTAGCCCGACTGCGCCAGGATGACGGAGTAGCCCTGCGGCTCCAGAACGTCGGACAGGCCCTGCACCGTATCGGCGAAGATCGAGTTGGCGATCGTCGGCACCAGAACGCCGACCGACTTGGTGCGGGCGCTGGCCAGCGAGCCCGCCACCATGTTGGGCACATAGCCCAGCTTGCGGATAGCGTCCTCGACCCGTTGGCGGGTCTCGGCCGAAACGATGTCCGGCCGGCGTACGACGCGACTCACCGTGATCGGCGAGACTCCCGCCATCCGGGCAACTGCCGTCAAGGTCGGCGTCGCTGCCCTCTCCGGATCCGGCGGCCCTTCTTCCATGCGAACGGCATATCCTTTGGCGCGGGCAACGTGCAAGAAATCGATTGCTTTTTAGGCAATGATAGCGCTACCATTTTACCAACAAGGCAATCCCAGGAGGAGTCCCATGATCGGCGAGCGGGAAGTCCAGGCCTACAAGCGGGATGGCGTCATCGTCGTGCCCGACGTTCTCGACGGCCAGATCCTGGGCCGCATCCGGCAGGTGGTGGCCGAACTGGTCGCCGGCGCGGCCGCCGTTGCCGAGCACACCGACGTCTACGATCTGGAGCCCGGCCATACGCCGGCCGACCCGCGGGTCCGCCGCATCAAGACCCCGCACAAGGTGCACGCCGTGTTCGACGAGGCCGTGCGCAGCCCGCAGGTGATCGCGATCCTGAAGGCCCTGCTCGGTCCCGGGCTGCGGCTGCACGGCTCCAAGCTCAACATGAAGTCGGCGCATTACGGCTCGCCGGTCGAATGGCACCAGGACTGGGCCTTCTATCCGCACACCAACGACGACGTGCTGGCGATCGGCGTCCTGCTCGACGACACCGACCTGTCCAACGGGCCGATGCTGGTCTCGCCGGGCACCCACACCGGGCCGGTGTGGAACCATCACGGCGCCGACGGCCACTTCGCCGGCATGATCGACCCCGACGAGGTCCGCGCCGAGATCGATCGTGCCGTGCCCTGCATCGGCCGGGCCGGCAGCATGTCGTTCCACCATGTGCGGGCGCTGCACGGCTCGGCGCTCAACACCTCGAACCGTCCGCGCAACCTCCTGCTCTACGAAGTCGCCGCCAGCGATGCCTGGCCGCTGATGGGTGTGAAGGATTTCGCCGAGTTCGACAGCCGCCTGCTGGCCGGCGGGTCGGTCGTCGAGCCGCGCCTGACCCAGGTCCCGGTACGCATGCCCCTGCCGCCGCCGGTGCGCAGCGGCTCCATCTACGAAACCCAGTCCATCGCCACCAAAGCCTACTTCAATCGCGCCGCCTGAAGCCGGCGTCTTCAAAACAAGAACAATCGCATGAGGAAACACCATGACCGCCACCGCGAAGGGCACCGGCAAGATGCCGGTGCGCGTGATCGTTGCCGCCTCCGTCGGCTCGGCCCTCGAATGGTATGATTTCTTCCTCTACGGCACCGCCGCCGCGCTGGTGTTCGGCGAGCTCTTCTTCCCCAAGAGTGACCCGCTGGTCGGCACCCTGCTGTCCTTCCTGACCTTCGGTGTCGGCTTCGTGGTGCGGCCGCTGGGCGGCATCCTGTTCGGCATCATGGGCGATCGCTACGGCCGCAAGCCGGTGCTGGTGATCACGCTCCTGATGATCGGCATCGGCACCACGCTGATCGGCCTGCTGCCGACCTATGCGCAGATCGGCTACTGGGCGCCGATCCTGCTGGTCCTATTGCGTGTCGTGCAGGGGCTGGGCGCCGGCGCCGAGTATGGCGGTGCGGTGATCTATCTCGTGGAGAACGCACCGGCGAAGCACCGCGGCTTCTGGGGCGGCTTCGCACCGCTCGGCGTCTCGGTCGGCAACCTGATGGCCGCCGGCGCGTTCGCGCTGGTCACCATGCTGCCGCGCGAGGAGTTGATGGCGTGGGGATGGCGGGTGCCGTTCCTCGCCAGCATCCTGCTGATCGCCGTCGGCATCTATGTCCGCCTGCGCGTCACCGAAACGCCGGTCTACACCGAGGCCGTGGTCGCCCGGAACAAGGTCGAGAGCAATCCGGCGATGGCGGCACTGCAGAAGCATCCGCGCAACTTCATGGTCGTGCTGGGCGCGCGTCTCGCCGAAAACGGGCTGGGCTACCTCTTCCCGGTCTGGGGGCTGAGCTACGTCATCAGCCTCGGTGTCTCGCGCGCCGATGCCTTGAGTGCGCTCATGGTGGCCTTCGTCGTCGAGCTGTTCACCATCCTGGGCTTCGCGGCCCTGTCGGATCGCGTCGGCCGACGGCCCGTCTATATGTTCGGGGCGCTGGCCGGCGTGGCGCTGGCCTTCCCGTTCTTCTGGCTGGTCGAGACCAAGCAGTGGATCTACATCGCGCTGGCCTTCATCCTGGCCCGTGCCGTGGTGACCGCCGCGATGTTCGGCCCGCAAGCCTCCTACTTCGCCGAGCTGTTCCCGCCGCAGCGGCGGTTCGCGGGCTTCGCCTTCGCCCGTGAATTAGGCTCGCTGCTGGCCGGCGGCCCGGCACCGTTCCTCGCCACCGCCCTGGTAGCCTGGGCGAGCGGGGCGTGGTGGCCGGTCGCCATCTACGCGATCGTGCTCTCGCTGCTGACGGCCTGGGCGATCTGGGCCGGCCCCGAGACCTACGAGGACAGCATCACCTCGGACAACTCGCAGCCGTCGCCAGCGCCGGCACAGCCGGCGCGCGCCTGAGCTGTGGCGCAGCAACTCCGCGTCCTGCAATCGCTCTGGGCCATGGAGCGGCGTCGCACCGACGTCGCCGAATGGCCGCTGCAGACGCAGCTTGAAATGATCCGCGACGCCGGCTTCGACGGGGCCGGCGTCCGCTTCATCGATCCGGCCTTCGCCACCGAAGCCACCGGCTTCCTGCGCGCCCACGACATGATCTGGCAGGCGCAGTGCTACCCGACCAGCGTCGATGCCCTGAAGCCGGTGCTCGAGCTGGTGGCCAAGCTCGGCGCCGATCACGTCAACCTGCAGCCCGACGTACGGCCGCGCCGGCTGGAGCACTGCATCCCGCTGCTCGAAGGCTGGCGGCGACTCGGCGAACAGTCCGGCATCGCCGTCCATGTCGAGACCCATCGCGACCGCATGACGACCGACCTCTTCTTCATGCTGCAGCTTCTCGACTGCTTTCCCGACCTCAGGCTGACGGCCGACATCTCGCACTATCTGGTCGGCCGCGAATTCGCCTGGCCGGTCGACGAGGAGAATCACCGCCTGATGCATCGCGTGCTCGACAATGCCTGGGGCATCCACGGCCGCATTGCCAGCCGCGAGCAGGTGCAGATCTCGCTGGGCTTCCCGCAGCATCAGGGCTGGGTCGAGCTGTTCATGGGCTGGTGGGAATACGCCATCCGCTCCTGGCGCAAGCGCGCCGGCCCCGACGCGATCCTGACCTTCCTCTGCGAGCTGGGCCCACCGCCTTATGCCATCACCGGCCCCGACGGCCGCGAATTGTCGGATCGCTGGGAAGACGCGCTCGCCTTGAAGGCGATGATCAAGGCGCTGTGGGCGCGGATCGAGGCGGAGGAAAACAAAACGGTGTCATCCCGAGCGTAGCGAGGGACCTTTACTGTGGCCGTAAAGGTCCCTCGCTACGCTCGGGATGACACCCTCTTCTCGATGACACTCGCTCTGTTTGAAAAAGGCGCCACGTCGGGGACGGCCCAATTGGGGTCATGCCTTACTGCTGCGACCCACGGGGGCGCGCCCCGGCGCGCCATTCGTTTGTATCCGCTATGCCGTCACCCGAAGATTGTGCCGGCAGTCGCCGCGGAACGCTGACCCGGTGGAAGCATCTAAACCTCCGCGTCTCACGTTGACGATTTGCGACTCAAGACACGCGCGTGAGCCATCGTCAACGGCGAAGTGCTAGCCACTGTCAAGGCATATAGGAGCCGCGGTTCACATGCAGAACCTGGCCCGTCACCGCACTCGCATCGTCCGACGCGAGAAAGGCAGCAGTGCGTGCAACCTCCTCTGGCGCGAGCAAGCGACCGCCCAGCGGGATCGTCGTGCGCGCCATCTCGATCAACTCGTCGTCGGTGTTGCCGTAGCGTGGTTGCGCCGTATCGGTGAGACCGGGCGCGATGGCATTCACGCGAATGCCGTGCGGCGCGAGTTCGAGTGCGAGCGCGCGCGTCATCGACACGACGCCGCCCTTGCTTGCACTGTAGTGCACGCCCCGCACCGCACCGCGCACCGCCGATGAAGCGAGGTTGATCACCGCGCCATTGCGCCTGCCTCTCTCGATCAAGGCCTTGGCCATCGCGATGGTGGCGAAGCATCCGGCCTTGAGGTTGATGTCGAGGACATGGTCCCAGTCGCTTTCGCGCATCTCCAGCAGCGGCACGCGGGGATAGACGCCGGCATTGTTCACCAGGATGTCGGGCGCACCGAGCGCCTGGGCGGTCGCGGCGACCATCGCCTCGATCTCCGCGAGCTTGGCGACATCCGCGCGGACGAGATGTGCCTTGCGGCCGAGTCTCTGGATGTCCTGGGCGACTTTGGTCGCCGCGGCCTCGTCGTCGAGCCAGCTGAGCGCCACGTCGGCGCCGTCGGCGGCCAAAGCGCGGGCGATCGCCGCGCCGATTCCCTGTTGAGCGCCGGTCACCAGCGCCACCTTTCCTGCCAGCTTCATGCGAATTCTCCGGGTGAAGCTCGATTTTGCCCGATTCCGGCGTGCTTGCACGGGTTCGGCGGCATCGGTATAACCCCGCCTCTCTCGGCGGCCTGGCCGTAAGGGCATTGCCTCGGCCGCCAATCGTAACCCTTTGAAAAGGAACGAAAATGCCCAAGATGAAGACCAAGAGCGGAGCCAAGAAGCGTTTTCGCTTCACGGCCTCCGGCAAAGTGAAGCATGGGGTCGTGGGCAAGCGCCACGGCATGACCAAGCGGGGCAACCGCTTCCTGCGTCAGGCGACCGGCATGGCGATCGTGTCCGAACCCGACACCCGCATCATCAAGCGCAACTTCTTCCCGTACGAGAGGTAGTAGACCATGGCACGCGTAAAGCGGGGCGTGGCTGCACACGCTCGTCACAAGAAGGTTCTGAAGCTCGCCAAGGGCTATCGCGGCCGCGCCAAGGCGGCGTTCCGCGTCGGCATCGAGAAGGTCGAGAAGGGCCTTCAGTACGCCTATCGCGATCGGCGCAACAAGAAGCGCGCCTTCCGCGGCCTTTGGATCCAGCGCATCAACGCCGCGGCACGCGAGCATGGCATGACCTACTCGCAGTTCATGAACGGCATCCTGAAGGCCGGGATCGAGGTCGACCGCAAGGTCATGGCCGATCTCGCGGCGCGGGAGCCGGCGGCGTTTAAGGCCCTGGTCGATCAGGCCCAGGCCGCCCTCAAGTAACGTCCGCACGCGCCGCGACCGGCGCCACGGATAGAAATCGCAAGGAGGGAGCCTGGACTACAGGCTCCCTTTTTTCGTGTTCGGTTTCGAGAGTGGGCAAGATGGACGATCTATCGACGATACGCAGCACGGCGCTGGAAGCGGTGCAGGCCGCCGCCGATCTCGGCGCCCTCGACGCCGCGCGTGTTGCGGCACTCGGCAAGAAGGGCAGCGTCACCGGCCTGATGAAGACCTTGGGCGGCCTGGCGCCCGAGCAGCGCAAGGAATTCGGCGCGCGGGTCAACCTGCTCAAGGGCGAGATCGAAGCGGCGCTCGATGCGCGGAAGGGCGAGCTCAGCGCCTCCGCGCTCGCCGCCAAGCTCGCCGCCGAACGGATCGACGTCAGCCTGCCGATCCGGCCCGAGAACCAGGGCACCCTGCATCCGATCGGCCAGGTGATGGACGAGCTTGCCGCCATCTTCGGCGAGATGGGCTTCACCTGGGCCGACGGTCCCGACATCGAGGACGACTGGCACAACTTCACCGCGCTCAACATCCCGCCCGACCATCCGGCGCGCCAGATGCAGGACACGTTCTACCTGCCGCCGCGCGCCGACGGCACGCCTATGGTGCTGCGCACCCACACCTCGCCCGGCCAGGCGCGCACCATGCTCGACAAGAACGTGCAGAAGATGCTGGCCGATGGCGGGTCGCTGCGCATCATCGTGCCGGGCCGCACCTTCCGCATCGACAACGACGCCACCCATACGCCGATGTTCCATCAGGTCGAAGGGCTGGTGATCGACCGCACGACGCATCTCGGCCATCTCAAAGGCTGCCTGGTCGATTTCTGCCGCGCCTTCTTCGAGATCGACGACCTGCCGCTGCGCTTCCGTCCCTCCTACTTCCCCTTCACCGAACCGTCGGCCGAGGTCGATATCGGCTGCTCGTGGAAGGGCGGCGAACTCAAGATCGGCGCCGGCGATTCATGGCTCGAGATCCTGGGCTCCGGCATGGTCCATCCCAACGTGATCCGCAATTGTGGCCTCGATCCCGCCATCTACCAGGGCTTCGCCTTTGGCATGGGTATCGATCGCATCGCCATGCTGAAGTACGGCATTCCCGACCTGCGCTCGTTCTTCGACGCCGACCTGCGCTGGCTGCGCCATTACGGCTTCTCGGCGCTCGAGATGCCCTCGCTGACCGGAGGGCTCGGCCGATGAAGTTCACCCTGTCCTGGCTCAAGGAGCATCTCGACACCGCCGCGACTCTTGCCGAGATCCGCGAGACGCTGACCATGCTCGGCCTCGAGGTCGAAGGCATCAGCAATCCGGCCGAAGCACTGAAAGGCTTCGTCGTCGGCTACGTGGTCGAAGCCGTCCAGCATCCCAACGCCGACCGGCTGCGCGTCTGCAAGGTCGATACCGGCGCCGGCGTGGTCCAGGTCGTCTGCGGCGCGCCCAATGCGCGGACCGGCATGAAGGGCATCTTTGCCCCGACCGGCAGCTACATCCCGGGCACCGACATCACGCTGAAGGCCAGCAAGATCCGCGGCGAGGAGAGCAACGGCATGCTCTGCTCCTCGCGCGAGCTGCAGCTCGGCGACGATCACTCGGGCATCATCGACCTGCCGGCCGACGCAACGACCGGCGCGCCGGCGGCCGAGGCGCTTGGCCTCGACGATGCCGTGATCGAAATCAAGGTGACGCCCAACCGCGGCGATTGCCTGGGCGTGCACGGCATCGCCCGTGACCTGGCGGCGGCCGGTCTCGGCACCCTGAAGGCCATGAAGGTCGACAAGGTCGCCGGCGCCTACCAGAGCCCGATCAAGTGGACGCACGGCTACGAGGCCCGGCCCGACAGCCCCTGCCCCATCGTGGTCGGCCGCCATTTCCGCGGCGTGAAGAACGGCCCCTCGCCCGACTGGCTGCAGCGCCGCCTCAAGGCGATCGGGCTCCGGCCAATCTCGGCCCTGGTCGACATCACCAACCTGGTGACCTTCGACCTCAACCGCCCGCTGCACGTGTTCGACGCCAAGAAGCTCGCGGGCGATCTCGTCATGCGCCAGGCGCGCGAGGGCGAGCAGGTGCTGGCACTGGACGGCAAGACCTACACGCTCGATCCCTCGGTCGCGGTGATCGCCGACGCCAACGGCGTGCACGGCATCGGCGGCATCATGGGCGGCGAGGTGACCGGCGTGCAGGACGACACGACCGAGGTCTTCCTCGAGGTCGCCTACTTCGATCCGATCCGCACGGCCGCGTCGGGCCGCAAGCTCGGCGTGCTGTCCGATGCCCGCTACCGCTTCGAGCGCGGCATCGATCCCCAGTCGGTGCAGTGGGGCGCCGAAGTCGCCGCGCGCCTGATCCTCGAGCTCTGCGGCGGCGAGGCGAGCGAGATCGTCGCGAGCGGCGTGATGCCCGCCTGGCAGCGCGACTACGAGCTGCGCAAGGACCGCGTGAAGAGCTTGAGCGGCATCGACGTGCCGGCGGCCGACACCGCCGCCATTCTCGGCAAGCTGGGCTTCACGGTGAGCGGCAACGGCCCCTGGACGGCATCCGTGCCGTCCTGGCGCCCCGACATCGTGGGCGAGGCCGATCTCGTCGAGGAAGTCACCCGGGTCTACGGCTTCGACCACATCCCGACCACGTCGCTGCCGCGGCTGTCGGCGACCGCCAAGCCGGTGCGCAATCCGCTGCAGCGTCGCGTGCCGCAGGCCCGCCGGGCGCTGGGCGCGCGCGGCATGAACGAGGCCGTCACCTGGTCGTTCCTGCCGCGCAACAAGGCCGAGCGTTTCGGCGGCGGCCAGGCCGATCTCCGGCTGCTGAACTCGATCGATGCCACGCTCGACACGATGCGGCCCTCGATCCTGCCCAACCTGATCGACGCGGCGTCGCGCAACGAGGCGCGCGGCCTGGCCGATCCCGCCTTGTTCGAAGTTGGCCCGCAATACAAGGACGCGACGCCCCAGGGGCAGCGCACCGTGGCGGCCGGCCTGCGCCACAACATGGCGGTGCCGCGCAACTGGGAGGGACCGGCCCGCACGGTCGACGCCTTCGACGCCAAGGCCGATGCGCTGGCCGTCCTGGCCGCGATCGGCGCCCCCGACACGCTCTCGGCCCAGGCCGGCGCGCCGGACTGGTATCACCCCGGCCGGTCGGGCGTGCTGAAGCTCGGCGACCGCGTCATGGCCTATTTCGGCGAGCTGCATCCCGAGATCACCGCCGCGGCCGACCTCAAGGGGCCGGTGGCCGCTTTCGAGGTCTTCCTCGACGCCCCGCCGCTGCCCAAGGCCCGGGCGAGCAAGGCGCGGCCCAAGCTGGTGCTGTCAGCCTTCCAGCCGGTCGAGCGCGACTTCGCCTTCCTGGTCGAGGCCGCCGTCGAGGCCGACAAGCTGGTGCGGGCCGCGCGCAACGCCGACAAGGCATTGATCGCCGCCGCGCGCGTGTTCGACGTCTATGCCGGCAAGGGCGTGCCCGAGGGGCAGAAATCGCTGGCCATTGCCGTCACCTTGCAACCGGTCGAGCGTACCTTGACCGATGCCGAGATCGAAGCCGTGTCCGCCAAGATCGTCGCCGCCGTCACCAAGGCGACCGGCGCAACGTTGCGTGGTTAGTTTTTTGTCGTCGTGAGCCCCTTTCGTGTCATCCCGAGCGTAGCGAGGGATCTTTGCGGACCAACAAAGATCCCTCGCTACGCTCGGGATGACACGGAACGCTCAGGATGATGGTGGAATCATCAAATGACCGACTTGTCGTTGATCCGTAACTTCTCGATCATCGCCCATATCGACCACGGCAAGAGCACCTTGGCCGATCGGCTGCTGCTGCGCTGCGGGGCGGTGACGGAGCGTGAATTCCACGACCAGATGCTCGACTCGATGGATATCGAGCGCGAGCGCGGCATCACCATCAAGGCGCAGACCGTGCGGCTGGACTATCCGGCCCAGGACGGCAAGACCTACGTGCTGAACCTGATGGACACGCCCGGTCACGTCGACTTCGCCTACGAGGTGAGCCGCTCGCTCGCCGCCTGCGAGGGCTCGCTGCTGGTGGTCGATGCCAGCCAGGGCGTCGAGGCGCAGACCTTGGCCAACGCCTATCACGCGATCGACGCCAACCACGAGATCATCCCGGTCCTGAACAAGATCGACCTGCCCTCGGCCGAGCCGGAGCGGGTGTGCCGGGAAATCGAGGACGTGATCGGCATCGACACGTCCGAAGCGATCAAGGTGTCGGCCAAGACCGGCATCGGCATCGACGACCTGCTGGAAGCGATGGTGAAGCGCCTGCCGCCGCCCAAGGGCGAACGCAATGCGCCGCTGAAGGCCTTGCTGGTCGACAGCTGGTACGACCCGTACCTCGGCGTCGTGACGCTGGTGCGCGTGCAGGACGGCGTGCTGAAGAAGGGCATGCGTATCCGCATGATGGCGGCCGCGGCCTCCTACGACCTCGACAAGGTCGGTGTGTTCAAGCCCAAGGCCACCGACGTGGCCGAGCTCGGCCCCGGCGAAGTCGGCTTCATCATCGCCGGCATCAAGGCGATCGCCGACTGCAAGGTCGGCGACACCATCACCGACGACCGCAAGCCCGCGTCCGAGATGCTGGCGGGCTTCAAGCCTTCCGTGCCGGTGGTGTTCTGCGGCCTGTTCCCGGCCGATGCCGCCGAGTTCGAGACCCTGCGCGAATCGCTCGCCAAGCTGCGTCTGAACGACTCCTCCTTCCACTTCGAGCCCGAGTCGAGCGCCGCGCTGGGCTTCGGCTTCCGCTGCGGCTTCCTGGGCCTGCTGCATCTCGAGATCGTGCAGGAGCGGCTGGAGCGCGAGTTCAATCTCGACCTCGTCACGACGGCGCCTTCGGTCGTCTACAAGCTCAAGATGACGGACGGCACCTCGCTCGAGCTGCACAATCCGGCCGACTATCCCGACCCCGTGCATATCGAGAGCATGGAGGAGCCTTGGATCAAGGCGACCATCATGACCCCGGACGAGCATCTCGGATCGGTGCTGACGCTCTGCCAGGAGCGCCGCGGCCAGCAGATCGAGCTCACCTATGCCGGCGCACGCGCCATGGCGGTCTACCGCCTGCCGCTGAACGAGGTGGTGTTCGACTTCTACGACCGGCTCAAATCCGTGACGCGCGGCTATGCCAGCTTCGACTATGAGATGGTGGGCTACGAGGAAGGCGAGCTGGTCAAGGTCTCGATCCTGGTCAATGCCGAGCCGGTCGATGCGCTCAGCATCATCGTGCACAAGAGCCAGGCCGAGCATCGCGGCCGGGCGCTGTGCGAGCGGCTGAAGGACCTGATCCCCCGCCAGCTCTTCAAGATCGCCATCCAGGCCGCGATCGGCGGCCGCATCATCGCCCGCGAGACGATCAGCGCGCTGCGCAAGGACGTGCTGGCCAAGTGCTACGGCGGCGACATCAGCCGCAAGAAGAAGCTCCTGGAGAAGCAGAAGAAGGGCAAGAAGCGCATGCGTCAGGTCGGCGACGTGGAGATCCCGCAGTCGGCCTTCATCGCCGCGCTCAAGATGGACAGCCGCTGAACGGGCACCCCGCTTAGGACGGCGCGCCGCTCAGGGGCGGCCGCGGCTCAGGAGAGGCCGCGGCTGCGGCGCCGGCGCGACGGCCGCGAGCCGCCCAGGAAGCTGGGGTCGGGCCGGTCGCCATCGCGATTGCCCAACCACAGGAAGAAGAACCCCAGGACCAGGAAGGACGGCAGCGCCGGCAGGGCAAGGAACGGCCGGACCGTCCAGTTCCACAGTCCGCCCGGCAGGAGCCGGCGCGTCGAGGCCTGGGTGCTGCCCAGCGACCCCGGGTCGAGGTGCGCCCAGAGGCCGCCCAGGGTGGAAAAGGCCAGGCTGCCCTCCGACCACCAGGTCAGCAGGTCATGCACGACCACTGCGACTGCCAGCGCCAGCAAGAGCCATCCCAGGGCACGAAACGCCGCCATTACACCCCCACCTCTACCCGAAAGCACTTTAGAGCATTGCGCAGCCGTCTGGAATCCGCCGAACGCACAATGCTGAGAGGCTCCGGGGGACGTCGCGGCACCACTGCCCTGGGGAAGGCCGTTGCCCGCGCCGCCCATCACGCTATAAGAGCGGCCGACCGCTCCTGCTTCGGACGACGTGCGACGCAGGATCTGCCGGACAGGTGGCCGAGCGGTTTAAGGCACACGCTTGGAAAGCGTGCGTGGTGTAACAGCCACCGCGGGTTCGAATCCCGCCCTGTCCGCCATCTATCTCGAGAAAATCCAGGAAATACGGGGTCTTTGAGATGGCAGGGCCTGCGTACCCACCATCCTACCCACCTTCTCTTCGTGCATGTGCTGTTTCCTGTTCGAAAGCGGCCGCTTCGGGGGGACATTCCTGACGATCCGATACCTTTGGACAGGATCATCGGTGCCTTCGACCAATCGACCGCCGTGCGCCTCCCCGGTAGGAGGCACGGATGGACCCTGCCTATATCTCGACTCTGGCCGCGTTGACCGGATCAGCAATCGGCGCATTGGCCTCCTTCGCCACCACATGGACCACGCAGGCATCGCAGGCACGCGCTACCCAGCGGGCGCAGGAGCGAGCCCACCGGGACGCGCTATATGGCGAGTTCATACGGGAAGCCTCGCGGCTCTTTGTCGATGCCTTCGAGCATGACCTCCAGGATCCGGCAAAGCTCGTGTCCCTTTATGCAATCGTGAGTACGATTCGCCTCTTTGGTGGACAAGGGCCCCTGCGGGAAGCCGAGAAGGTAATGTCGCAGATCGGCGCGACTTACTTTGCGCCGAATAAGGATGTCCGCCTGTTTGCCGAGATCGCTCCCGCCGGCGAGCTAGATCCGCTGTTCGCCTTCAGCGCGGCGTGCCGGGCCGAACTTCAGTCTCATGGCGACAGGCACCCGCGAAGCTTCCTGCAGACGAAGGGCTGATTTCCGACGCGCCCGCGTGCCGGAGTAGGCGCATCTGCCCAACCGCACAACGAAGGTACGGCCCCGAAGACCGCACCATATCGCTTGCCGATCAGGCAGCCTTGGCGCCCTCGACCGGGTGGATCCAGCGCAAGCCGACCTGGACGCGGTTCCAAACGTTGATCGCGCCGATCAGCAGCGTGAGATAGGCGATCTCGGTCTCGTTGAAATGACCCTTGAGCAGCTCGTAGTCCTCATCGGGCGCGCCGGCGTCTGCAATCCTGGTCAGTCTCTCCGTCCAGTTGAGCGCGGCGCGCTCGCGGGCGGTGAACAACGGCGATTCCCGCCAGGCATTCAGCAGGTGGATGCGCATGTCGGTCTCGCCGTGCCTAACGGCGTCCTTGGCATGCATGTAGATGCAGTAGCCACAGCCGTTGATCTGCGACGCGCGCAGCTTCACCAGCTCGGCCAGGCCATGCTCGAGGCCGCTCTTCTCGATGGCTGCCTCGACGGCGATCATGCCCTTGGTGCCCTCGGGCGCCACTTGGAAGATGTTCATGCGCGGCTTCATCGGACTTCTCCTTGCAGTTGGTTGTGATGGGTGGTGGAAGGTGCGCGCTACCAAGACGGGCGGGCACTCTCGGCACGGGCCGACTGAATGGCCCAGAGGGTCAGAACCGTGCCGATGAGGGCGGGAAAAGTGACGGCGGGAAAATCCCGCGCGAGAGCCGACGGGCCGCAGATGCCGACGGCAACTTCCCAGAAATGGAAGAGTGCGTGCCCCCAGAGCCAGAGCGTCGGCGTCGCCCAGAGGATGACGCGGTGCCCGGGCAGAAAGGCTCCAGCCAGAAACGCAGTGCCTACGAACAGGAAGATCAGCCCTATATCGCGGACGAAGTGCTGGTTGAACGGGCCCGTCGTCGTCACGCCCGGCACCGCCAGGTACCAGGCTTCGGGCAACCAGAGCATGAAGATGCCGTTTGCCTCGGCGGCGACACCGAGAGCGGCTGCAACTCCAAGACAGATTGTCTTCAGCATCATCTGACTCCTCGTCTCCAGAACGGTCGGCCGCTCTGACCTGGCGTAGATCTCGCGAGTCTCGCGGATCTAGGGCACGGTGGACGTTCCACTTTGCCCATCGGGTTACCGCTTCGGCGGCGGCGGCACGTGGGTCAGCCACCAATCGAACTCGGTACCGCCCAGCCGCGCGTTCCCACCGGGCATGAGGGACCCATCGTCGAGCCTGACGCCGAAGTAGAGAGCTTCGGGATCTGCGACGATGCGGCGGGGATCCTTATCGAAGGCGAGGACGCGGCCGACCAACTCGTCGATGGGGAACGATTTCGGTCCGGCGACCTCGATCGTGCCGTTCGCAGGCGCCGTCACGGCGGCCTCGGCCACGGCTGAGGCGACATCCTGGGCAGCCATGGGTTGGAACAGAGCGTGCGGCAGCCGCACCTCGCCGCTGTTGCTCCCCGATTGCGCAATGCTGCGTAGAAACTCGAAGAACTGGGTCGCGTGAATCAGCGTGTAGGGAATCGGAGAAGCCTTGATCTGGCTTTCTTGCGCCTGCTTGGCGCGGAAATAGCCGCTGGCCTGCAAACGGTCCGTCCCGACGACGGAGAGCGCCACGTGATGCGCTACGCCGGCTTTCACCTCGGCCGCGGTCAAGTTCTTTCCAGCCGTCTGGAAAAAATCCATAGCCGCCTTGTCCTCGAAGGACGGCGAATTCGCGACGTCGACCACGACCTGGGCACCGGCAATGGCCGCATCGAGGCCCTCGCCCGTGATCGTGTTCACGCCGGTGTTCGGGGCGGCCGCAATGACCTCGTGGCCTTTGCCCTTCAGGATATCGACGACTTTCGAACCGATGAGACCGGTTCCGCCGATGACGACAATCTTCATGACGACTTCTCCTTGTTGATGTGTTGATGCGCTGATTGGTCAGGTGAGCGCGAGGCCACCGTCGACTCCGATTATCTGTCCGGTGATCCAGCCCGAGCCGGGCTCGGCGAGTCGGACGATCCACCGCGCGACGTCTTCGGGCCGGCCGCGCCGCCCGAGCGGGATCTGCTGCCGCTCCTGATCTTCGACCGCTGCTGCCTGCTCAGACGACAGTCCCATCATCCCGGTCAGCGCCCCCGACTCCGTAGGACCGGCCGCAACGGCATTGACACGAATGCCACCCGGCGCGAATTCGAGTGCCCAACAGCGTGTCAGTTGCTCCAGCGCCGCCTTGCTTGCTGCGTAGTGCGAGAGACCAGCGCCGGGCTTCTGACCGAATGTGCTGGAGACATTGATGACCGCGCCCTTCTCGGCTTCGAGGTAAGGCAGCGCGGCGGCCGTCAGCAGGCTTGGACCGACGACATTCACGGCGAAGATCCCGGTGATGGTCGCGGCACTCGCATCGGCCAGGGGAAGGATCGCGCCCGCTCCGGCATTGTTGACCAGAACGTCCAGCCGGCCCCATCTCTCGACCGCCGTTGCGATCGTCCGCGCGGCGTCCTCGGGCCTCGCAACGTCGGCCACGAACCCTTCTATGTTGGGATGATCCGCGACGGCTTCATCGAGCTGAGCACGACGTCGTGCCGTGATGAGCACCTTCGCCCCTCGCTTCGCACATCCGAGCGCCGCTGCACGGCCAATGCCGGAGCTTCCGCCGGTGACGATGACGACCCTGCCGGTCAGCGTTGACATGGGATTTCCCTTCACTGCGCCGTGGCGGCTTCTTCGATGAGGGAAGCGACCTTGTCGGGGTGCGAGACCATCAGGGCGTGGGACGCGCCGTCGACCGCGACGATCCGGCGGGCCTTCGCTCGTTCCGCCATGAACTTCATGACGGCGGCCGGAATGTTCTGATCGGCCGAACTATAGATCACGTAGGATGGCAGGCGCTTCCAGGCGGGGTCGACCGCGCGCTCGGCGAGAGCCGTTTCCTTCACCGGCCGCTGCGTCGCCGCCATGAGGGCTGCCTGCGGGATTGGCAGATCCGCCGCGAACTGCGCCTGAAACTTCGCCGGCGCGATGTAGAGGTCGTGGCCACCGCCCAGCAACGCGACCGGAACCAGCGCATCGCCGAGGGTACTGCCGGGAAACCTAGCCGACAGGTCCAGGCTCGACTCGCCCGCATCAGGCATGAAGCCCGCGACATAAACCAGCGCCCTGACATTGGGATTGCCATTCGCCGCCTCGGTGATGACGGAACCGCCGTAGGAATGGCCGACCAGGATCACCGGAGACCCGATCGCTTTCACGACGGCGGAGACGTTGCCGGCGTCGCCTGCGACGCCACGCAGTGGATTGCCAGCGGCGATCGCCCGGTATCCGCGCGTGCCGAGCGCGGCAATGACGCCATTCCAGCTCGACGACTCCGCGAAGGCGCCGTGCACCAGCACAATCGTCGGCAGGGGCTGCACGGCCGGCGACTGTGCCTCGGCATGAGTTGCCAGTCCGGCGGCAGCGGCCACAGACGCAACCAAGAGCAGCTTTCGCATTTCACCTCCTCGACGGCCTGACCGGCCAACGGGGCTGAGAATGGTCGAAGGCGTTCTGCGCACCCATTCATCCGAGGAATCGGTGAGCTAATCCCACGGTGTAGTCCGACCATACCTTCCGGCGGATGGTTCGCTCGCGGCGCAGGAGCGCAAATGCTCGCCAGAGCGACGCATCACGCGCACCGCTCGTCACTCGCACAAGGAATCACGAAATGCCTACGACCAAGGGATCACTGGCGATGTCCACCATGCTGGCGCCTTCACCTCGCCTCGAAGCCAAGACCCAGAGTTTTATCGACAGTCTCGCCAATGCCCCTCCTCTCTTCACGCTGCCCCCCGAAGCTGCCCGCGCCGCTCTGGTCTCGCTGCAGGCCCAGACTCCGGTGCCTCTGCTCGACGTGTCGCGCCAGGATCGGATCCTCATGGTCGGACCTGCTGGCAAAACCAATATTCGCGTGGTGCGCCCTGCGGACGTGAAGGGCACGCTGCCGGTCGTGGTCTATATCCATGGCGGAGGCTGGGTCCTGGGCGACACGTCAACGCATGATCGCCTGATCCGCGAGCTGGCGGTGGGCGCGAATGTCAGCATCGTGTTCGTCGACTACGATCGCTCTCCCGAGAGTCGCTTCCCCGGGGCGATCGAGCAGAGCTACGCCGTGCTGAACCACGTCGCGGGGTTCGCCGACGAGTTCGGCGGCGATCCGGAGCGTATCGCCATCGCCGGCGACAGCGTCGGCGGCAACATGACGACCGTCATGGCAATGATGGCCAAGGAGCGAGGCGGCCCCACACTTGCCGCCCAGCTCATGTTCTATCCGGTGACGGACGCCTCGATGTCGACCCATTCTTTCTCGGAATTCGCCAACGGACCCGGCCTGACCGCGAAGGCGATGTCGTGGTTCTGGGCTCAGTACATGCCGGAAGCGGCCGCTCGCCACGACATCCATGCCTCTCCGCTGAATGCCTCGCTCGAACAGCTCCGTGGCCTTCCGCCTGCTCTCCTCCTGGTCGGCGAGAACGATGTGCTTCGAGATGAGGGCGAAGCCTACGCCCGGCGGCTGGCGCAGGCCGGTGTCGAGGTGACGTCCATTCGTTACAATGGGACGATTCACGACTTCATGATGCTCAATCCCATCGCCGAAACGCCGGCAACGCGTGCTGCCGTCGCGGAGGCCTGCCGGTACCTGCGTGTAGTGTTCGCCCGAGGGTGATTGAGCATGGGCACGGCGGGGCGGTCGTCCATCCCGCCGGTCGCCTACCGCAGACATCGTCAGACATCACTCCTGCGCCTGCAACTTGGCTTTCGGACCGATGGTCCCTTCCTGGATGGCCGGAAGGGCGAAGGAAAAGTGCGCCCCACCCCCGGGCTGGTTGACGGCCCGGATGTACCCTCCATGCGATCTGATGATGGACTGGCAGATCGCAAGGCCGATGCCGACACCGCCCGATTTGGTCGTGAAGAAACTCTCGAAGACACGTTCCAGCGCTTCGCTGGCGATACCGGGGCCGGAATCGCGGACCGAGAGTTCGACCGAGTCGCTGTCGACGGCCGCGACGGAGACGCTGATCCGTCGGTCTGTCCCGTCCCCCTGCGAGATCGCCTGTATGCTGTTCACGAGCAGGTTGACGATCACCTGTTGAAGCTGCACGCGATCTCCAAGCACCATCGGCAGTCCCGGCGCCGCATTGATCGACCAGGCGATGCCCCGGGACTCGATTTCATGCCGCACGAAGGCCAGCGCCTCCTCAGCCACTTCGTGGAGGTTGAGCATGTTCCGCTCGGGTTCCTTGCGCGCCGCCAGGCTTCGGATGCGTTGGATGATGTCGTTCGCTCGATAGGCGCTCGACACGATCCGGTTCGTGAGGTGCTTGACCTTGCTTACATTCAGGTCACCGCGCTCCAACCAGAGAAGGCAGGTTTCGGCATTCGTGACAATGGCCGCAAGCGGCTGCTTCACCTCGTGAGCGATAGAAGTGGCAAGCTCGCCCAGGGTTGAAATCCGGGCCGCATGAGCATAGTCCGCCTCGAGACCCTGGAGCCGAGCCTCGGTGCGCAATCGTTCGGTGATATCGAGCATGGTGATGAACGTCATGTCGAGTTGCTCGGGCGGCGTGGAGTAGGTCACCGAGAACACCACGTCCCTCACCCGGCCATCGAACGTGAGGACCTTGGTCTGTTCGACATAGTTACGTCGCCCCTCGAAGTGGGCGGTCATGACACGCTTCGCCATGTCGGGCGTTGCGGTGAACAGATAGCGGACCGGGCGAATGAGGTCCGCCGCGCTTCGGCCGCCGAACAGCGCCACAGCCTCGCGATTGACCTCCGTCACCCGGACGACGTCTTTGGCCAGCTCGACCAATTCGGCATGGGCGTCGAGGAAGGCCGCAATATCGGTCACGCCCTCCGACCTCAGCCGGCCGAAGACCTCGCCTGCCGCGCGCGCATCGACCTGCCAGAGCGCGGTCGGCATGTGATGGATCAACTTGCGATAGCGATCCTCGCTGGCATGCAATTCCCAAGCGGAACGATCGTCGCTCAGGATGCCGTTGATCATGAGGTAGATGGTGTTGGCGCGACTTTGATCCAGGGAGCGCCAGGCCGCGACGGAGGCGTTGCGGAGAAGGCCTTCGGCCTGCAGGGCGCGGGTCTGCGTGATCCGCCATGATTGCTGTGCCACTACCGTCGCCAGCAGCTCCACCAGAATAGGACGGCATTGCGCTGGCCAGAAATTCAGCATCGGCTGCGCCAGCATGGTCATGCGGTCCGCATTGCCACCGAAGAGGCGTACCGCCTTGTCGTTAACGTTGACGATCCGGCAGCGCGCGAGCAGTTGGTCCAGCCGACCGGGATCCTGGGCGAACGGCGATCCCATATCGTCACCAGCAGGCACAACGATCCGCTCCAGGTCGTCACGCACCTCGGCGACATCGAGTTCCCAACAAGCCGCCGTGGCACGATGCGGCTCGGCGAGTCCGGCATGGCCTATCTTCGCCACACCGAGACTGATGCCCTTGCCAAACTCCACGATGTCGTGTGGCAGGCCCGACGTCTGATATCGGACCGTCTGCCTGACCGATGTGGTAATCGGCGCCCCGGCGGCGGTTTGCCGGCGGATAGGGCCTTGCCACGTGCCCTCCCGCAGCAACTGCCGCCAGTGACCTTCTTCCAGATCGTGTCCCGAGAAGACTTCGTCCAGCCGATGGCCGACTACTGCCAGGGCCGGCCAGCCATAGATCGCTTCGGAAGCAGGGTTCCAGTACCGGATGACGCCTTCCGGATCGCAGACGATGACACTCTCCGAGGCCAGGTCGGCTAGTCCCGTCTCGGTACCGGCGCCCACAGTGCTCTCGCCTGCCGAGGCTGGCGTATCTCGCTGATGGGAAAGGTCCTGGTTGTGCAACATCTCGTCACCCCCTGCTCGCGACGGGGAAATCTCCGGATCGCGATCGCTTGATGAATCCGTTCACAGACACAGGCGCAGAACCCTCAGGTAGCTGGCACTACAGCACTAACGCCGCGTTCAGATGCCGGGTCAGGAGCTCTTCGCTCACCGGCTTGGTCAGATATGCAAAAGCGCCACCTGCGATCGCTTCCGACTGGCTTTCCACTTCCGTCGACGAAGTGATGACGATCACCGGGAGCCGCGATCCACGAGCCTTCAGCTCCTGGATCAAGCCCATGCCGCTCATCCCTGGCATGCGCAGGTCCGTAATCAGGCAGTCGAACGTCCCCGGCGAATAGGCCGCGAGAAACGATTCCGCCCGCTCGAAGGTGCGGCAATCCATGGACAGGACCTGAAGAAGCTCCGACAGGGCGTCTCGCATTGCTTCGTCATCGTCGACGACCGCAATCACGGGGAGGCTAGGCAAACCGATGATCCTCGTTGATGAGGCTCGCACGAGCCCGATTGATGCTGCCTGATTGTGTTCCGGTGCTCAGATACGATGTTCGGCCGGCCGATCGGCCCGCAATTGGGCCGGCAACGCCTCCCAGGCGCGGACGAGTTCTCCGACCGACGTCGTCTGCATCTTCCGCATCATGTTGGCGCGATGGACCTTCACCGTGATCTGACTGATCCCGAGGTCGAACGCGATCTGCTTGTTCAAGCGCCCGCGCGCCACTTCCTTCATGACCTGGCGCTCGCGCGTGGTCAGCGTGCCGAAGCGACTTGCTTGAGTCCTGGCGATACGGGTCACAGCACGCTGGGCGATGTCGCGCTCGATTCCGAGCTTGACCGCGTCCAGCACCGCCTGGCCTCGCACAGGCTTCGTCAAGAAATCGATCGCCCCTGCCTTCATTGCCTGGACGGTCATGGGAATATCGCCATGGCCGCTGACGAAGATGACGGGCTTCGCATCGCCACTCGAGGCCAGTTGGCTCTGGAGATCCAATCCGCTCAGGCCGGGCATACGCACGTCCAGGATGAGACAACCGGGCCGATCGGGCAGATCCGCCTCGAGCAGCTTGCGGGTCGAGCCAAAACTGACCGCATCCAGCTCCACCGATTCCATCAATTCGACGAGAGCCAGCCGAACAGCCTCGTCATCGTCGACAATGATGACAAGCGGTGCTTCCGCGCCGGAAGGCACCATTCCAGGCACGAGCCGCGCCTCACCGCTGCCCTGTGACCGCACAGCGCGAGCCAATCCATGGTCGGCTTTCCATGACGAGATTGGCCGGCTTTCCGAAAGAGCTTCCGTATACCCGGGCATAGCACGTCCTCATCGTAGGATGGCCCGCATTGGCGGAACTCGCGCGGCGAGTCGGGCGGGCTGGAGGATGGAACCTTAGGGAAGCAGCCTGCCGAGGTCGCTAACGAGCTTGCTAAGACTTGCTAAGGCGACAACGTACGAGCACTCACGCCTCCGGCACCGCAAGCAGCCTCAGCCCGCGATGCATGCGGTCATGACAGGCGAGATAGGTCGGATCGTCGGAGAAGACCTGCGCACGCAGGTGATCAATCGTGAGATCGAAACCGCCCATCGCCTCGCACCATGAATCGAGCGTCCGGCGCGCCTCGATCAGGCGACCGGCATGAGCGAGCGCGGCGACCAGAAAGGTCATGGGATAGACGAGGCTCGGGCACAGGTCAGTGCCCTGCACGAAATACGGGATCGCGAGTTCGTCGCGCCCATGCCAGAAATGATACTGCCCCAGGAAGTGGTGCCAGAGGCCAACGCCCCGATCGCGCGGACAAAGCGTCAGCGCATTTTCGAGCGGCGTGCGCATCTCCTCGAGCTGCCCCGTCAGGAAGTGAATATGGCCGACATAGGCCAGACACTCCGCATCGCAGGGATCCAGGGACAGCCCACGCTGAAACGCTGTAAGGGCTGCTTCGAACAAGCCCTGCCGCAACCTGACATACCCGCGACAGAACCAGGCTCGCGGCCAGTCCGGTACTCGCGCGACCGCCAGCATCGAAAGTTCGTCAGCACGGCGCACCTCAGGCACCATGGCGGCATTCGCGCGCGAGGCACGGAGATCGGTGGTTGCGCGGATGTTGCCCGCGACGATCGCATAGGCCAGTCCCGCCATTGCCGAAGCGTTCAGCGGATCATCGACCAGCGCCTGTTCGAAACGCTGCCTCGCCTCGTCGAGGTCCTGGTGGACCAGCAGGCCCCGGTTGAGAGCGCTCCAACCCCGAAAGACCGATTGGGCGACGCTCGCGGCGCCCTCCAGTTCGGGAGGCCGGGCCGCTTCGCGGTCGACCAGCTCCGTGACGACGCCATGGCACAACCGGCTCGCGATCTCGCTCTCAATCGCGGCGAGCCCGACATGCCGATGCTCGAACCGGTCCGCCCAGATTGTGGCGCCGCTCGATGAATCGTCGATCATCACGACGACCTGCGCATCACGATGGCCCGGCCGCACCGCGGTACGAAGCACGTAGCGGGTAGCCGGCTCGCCTGAAGCCGGCGCCTTCCCCGCCGCCGCATCATCGAGACTGTCGCTTTCGGCCGGCATCCCGACCACCACGAAGCCCGGTATGCGGGACAGGTGAACGGCGAAGTGCCGGCGAATCTCGGCCGCGAATGTCCGCGACTTGTCGTCATTCGGCAGGCACTGGACAGGGGAAACAAGGATGGACATCCCGTGCACGACCGGCCGGCCCGCCGGCGTCACGACGTCGATCAGCCCGCCGGGCTCGCCCTGAGTGATCTCGACCGGCATGACGAAACGATAGCCGCGCCCGTGTTCGGTGCGGATGTAGCGATCAGGATCGCCGTCCGTGCGCAGCACGCGGCGCAGCGCGGCTATGTGCACGGTGAGATTGTTTTCCGCAACCACCCTATTGCCCCACGCGGCCTGCAGAAGATCGTCCTTCGAGACGAGTTCCCCCACACGCCTGAGCAACAGCATCAGTAGATCCGTCGCCCGGGAATTCAGCACCACCAGGTCGCCCTGCCTCTCGAGGCGGCGACTTAGCGTATGGAAGACGAACGGGCCGAAGGCGAAACTCGAAGGTTCCCCCATGAAATCGATCCAATTAGCAGATTTTAGCAAGTCTATCGCAGCTTCTCTCGACTACACCATAGAGAGTAGCGGGAGAACGGTCAGCTGCTCGCGAGGCGAACGATGAATGACGAATTGCAGATCAGGTCCCTGATGCGCACGGACCTGCCCGAACTGCTGCGGCTGATGGACGGCATCGTAACTTACGAGCGCGGGACGGGATTCCGGCTGACAGAAGCTGAATTGTTACGCCGCGGGTTTGGCGATCGACCCGAGTTCGGAGCCTTCGTCGCCGATCGCGGCGACGGCCGACTCGGTGGCATGGCCGTGCACTACGAGATTCCGTTCATGCACACGTTGCAGCCATTGCTGATGATGAAGTGGCTGTTCGTCGATCCCGACCTGCGCAGCGCAGGCGTCGGCAGGCTATTGATGCAGCGCATAGCACGCTACGCGCGGGAAACAGGCCACGACAAATTCTGCTGGTTCGTGCTGAAGGACAATGCGCGTGCCCAGGCATTCTATCACGGCGTCGGTGCAACGCCTGACCCGGAATGGGATCGCTGGGTGCTCGGAACCGACGCGATAGCGCTTCTTGCGAATGACGAGAAAGGGCCAGCCGGCAAAGCGTACGGCTGATCGGTTCGCCGAGCGCAGCTTCGAAGCTGCGCCCGGTTCGGCCTTAGGCGCGCGGGGGCTCAGTAGTCCCAGAAGACCGGGACCCAGCGGAATGCATCGCCATCGACCGCCACCCGACCGACGGACGGAAACGGCAGATGGGTGGCCACCAATTGCTCGCCCGAAGCTGCCAGTTCCTGCAGCAGCCGAATCCGGACGCGCGCCGATTCCTCGGGATCGTGTTCGAAGCCGTTGTACCAGTCAGGATGATCGAATCCGACCGCGAATATGGCGTCGCCGGCGAACGTCAGGGCCTCGCCGCCAGAGGCGATGCGGACGACGCTGTGACCCGGCGTGTGGCCGCCGGTGCGACGGACGACTACTCCTGGCGCTACCTCGTGCTCCTCATCGAATTGCCGGAGTTGGTTGCTGTAGGCCTTCGCGAACCGATTGGCGGCAGAACGAAGGGCGTCGGGAAAACCGGGCGGCATATGGACATGGCTGAAGTCGGGCGACTCCCAGAACTTGACCTCGGCGGCCGCCACGTGGATCCGCAGGTCCGGACGAAGCTGCTCCTTGAAGTCGTCCTCGAGGAGCCCGCCAATGTGATCCATGTGCATGTGGGTGAGAACCACATCTGTTACGGAGGCGAGGTCGATCCCGGCGGCCTGCAGACGTTGGGGCAGCTTCCCGGCCCGTGACAGGTTCAGGTTCGGGTCGGCCCCCAGCCCGCTATCGACAAGGATAGTCTGATTGCCGCTCCGGACCACGAGCACGTTGAGCGCCCAGTCGAAAGCGTCCGGCGGCAGGAACATGTCGTTCAGCCAGGTCGCGCGCACGGCGGCGCCGACATTGTGTCCCAGCATCTCGGTTGGAAGCGGTAGCACGCCGTCGCTGATCACCAGTACGTCTACCTCGCCGATTCGCACGGCGTAGCGCGACGGAACCAGCTCTTCAGTGCCCTGCCTACCGGGGTGTGGTGCGATATCCAAGCTCATATCTGTCTCCTTCTGATCACCGCTCTACACACGGCTCGACGAGGCTACGGGCAGCCGTCCGTGCGATCGATTGGGTCGAGGGATAGGGCGAGCGATACCTTGATTTAGATCCTGTTCGTCATGCGGGGAGGCATCGGCCACGCCTATCGGGACGCTGAGACCGACGGCTGGCGCGACCAGTCAGGCAGAGACCGCCGCAGCAAGGAGCGCTGAGAACGGTGTTGCACGCTTGCGGAAGATCACGGTCCCGCGACCTGGACACTGAGATCGAGATGCGCGACGGTGTCAACGTGGGCGACCGCGTGATACTCAACCTAGCTGTCGACTTGCGCGACGACGATCGCGTCAACGTGGCGCCCAGCCTGGCCCTTCCATAGCCCACGTAGGCAGCGGCAGCTTCGTCTTCTGGGCACGACGACGAGGACTACCTCGTCGACCACTTGATCACCGTCCTTCTTGCTCTGGGGCGAGCAAGCGATCCTCACGCCTAGAAGATCAGGTCAGGAATACGAAAGAGCCGGTCAGCGCGTAAAATTCCCTGTTTTGAACCTAAATCTCCCCTGTTCTGACCTCAGATACTCCCTGTTCTAGTCAACGCCGTTGCAGAGCAACATTGCAGTAAAACGCTGACGCTGCCGGCGTTCTGGGCATCATCTCCAGCGGCGGCTGGTCGGGAATCCCTGTTAAATTCGCTGCTTGCAGGGAATTTCCGTGGAGAAAGGTTCGTGGTGGACTGCACTCACCGCCATCTTGGCCAGCATGGCCAATTTGTCGAATGGCTTTCCGCCGATCGCCATCGATTCTCCTCTGCATCCCTATCCCAGCGCTCGCTGGTTCGTCCCGGCCAGCCTTCACCCACGAAAGCGCAGAGTCTCGACGAACAGGCTGAAAGCGGCGGACGCGTGCCGCCGGTGTGGATAGTAGAGGTGATAGCCCGGCAGGTCGGGCGTGAACTTGTTCAGCACGCGCGTCAGCCGTTTGGCATCGAGATGAGGCTGAACCTGATCGAGCGGCAGATAAGCAAGGCCATGCCCGTCGAGCGCCGCGTCGAGGATCAGGTCTATGGTGTTGAGGACCAGCGGCCCGTCGATCCGTACCCGCGTTTCGCGCCCGCCGCGTATCAGCCGCCAACCATTCAGCGTGCCGGATGTCGGTAGCCGCAGATTGACCGCTCGATGGTCAATGAGTTGCCCTGGCGACGCCGGGACCGGGTGCAGTCGAAAATAACCGGGCGACCCGACGATCGCCATCGGGGTGTCCGGTCCAATCCGCAGGGCAATCATGTCCTTGGCGATGTCTCCTCCCAACCGGACCCCCGCGTCGAAGCGGTCGGCGACGACATCGGCCAGGCCGTAGTCAATGGTGATCTCGACCGTGATATCCGGGTTGTCGGGAAGCAGCCGCTTCATGGCTGGAACGATGATCGTCTTGGCGGCATGCTCGACGGTGGTGATACGGATCGTGCCTGAAGGCCGATCGCGCAGGTCTCCAAGCGAGGCGACCGCAGTGTCCAGATCGTGCAGCATCGGTCCGAGTGTCGCGATCAGTCGTTCGCCGGCCTCGGTCGGGGCTACGCTACGTGTCGTGCGCGACAGCAGCCGCATGCCTAGCCGCTCCTCGATCCGCCGCACGATCTGGCTGAGCGCAGATTGCGCCATGCCGAGGCGAACGGCCGCCTTGGTGAAACTGCGCTCCTCGGCGACCACGACAAAAGCCGCCAGATCGGCGATTTCGTCTCGCCGCATTCATCACCTCAATGATAAGCCCAATAAGGATTACCTGCCTAATCCACGCAATCTTTCTGGCCTAGGTTACGCCCATCGGCAAGGCTCGAACCGCGATGGTCTTCGCACCGGGCCGCTAGGCTTCAACAATGGAGGCTGGAAATGGGCAAGATCAGCTTCGCCAACTCGAACAACAACACGATCACCATGTCGGCGGTCATCAATTTCCCCGACGGCTTCGACGAGAGGAAGAGCTATCCGGTCATCGTCGTGTCGCATCCGGGCGGCGGCGTGAAGGAGCAGACCGCCGGCATCTACGCCAGGAAGCTCGCCGGGGAGGGTTTCATCACGATCGCCTATGACGCCTCCTATCAGGGCGAAAGCGGTGGCGTGCCGCGCCAGCTCGAAAACCCCCATATCCGCACAGAGGACGTCAGCGCAGTCATCGACTACCTCACCACGCTGTCTTATGTCGACAAGGCGCGGATCGGCGCGATGGGCATCTGCGCCGGTGCCGGCTATACGGCCAATGCCGCGATCCAGGATCGTCGCATCAAGGCGATCGGCACGGTCAGCGCAGTCAACATCGGTTCGATGTTCCGCAACGGCTGGGAGAACAACGTCAAGTCGATCGACGCGCTGCCCTATGTCGAGGCCGGCTCGAATGCCCGCACCTCGGACGCCGAAGGCAATGGATACGCCACGATGCCGCTCGCGCCGCTGACCGAAAAGGACGCGCCGAACGAGGAGCTTCGCCAAGCCTGGGAATATTACCATACGCCCCGTACCGAATGCGCGAGTGCGCCAGGCTTTGCGACGCTGCGCAGCCTGAACCAGATCATCACCTTTGACGCCTACCACATGGCCGACGTCTATCTCAGCCAGCCGATCCAGATCGTCGCTGGCAGCGTCGCAGGCAGCAAGTGGATGAGCGACGACCTGTTCGACCGTGCCGCCAGCACCGACAAATCCTTCCATATCGTCGAGGGTGCAAATCACATGGACCTCTACGACGGCCAGAAATTCGTCGATGAGGCCGTTTCGGTCCTGGCACCCTTCTTCCGGACGAGACTCTCGGCCGACGCTGCCATGACACGAGCCGCCGAGTGACAGAGATACGGAAGCAACTGGGACGCAGCGCTCCACCTCCAAAGGAGACACACATGGAAACCGCCAGCATTCGCAATCCCGGCATGTATTGGGATATCGCCGCCAACATTCACTTCCCGCCCGACTTTGATGCCAGCAAGCGCTATCCGGCGGTGGTTTCAAACCACCCCATCGGTAGCTGCAAGGAGCAGACATCTGGCAATGTCTATGGTGCAGCGCTGGCCAAGGCCGGCTTCGTCGTCATCGTGCCCGACGCCAGCTTCCAGGGCGGCAGCGGCGGTGAACCGCGCTGGATCGAAGATCCCGAGCAGCGGGTGAAGGATTATCGCGACGTCATCGACTACACGCAGTCTCTGCCTTATGTCGACCCTGACCGAATTGGCATCCTCGGCATGTGCGGCGGGGGCGGCTACTCGATCAAGGCGACGATCATCGACAAACGGATCAAGGCGTTGGTCAGCATCACCGGCGTCAACTTCGGGCGCCTGATGCGCGAAGGATTCAGCAATTTCGATCCAGTCGGCGCGCTCGAAGACATGGCCACCCAAAGAACCGCCGAGAACGGCGGGGCAGACGAGCGGATCAACATCTTCCTGCCCGCCAGCGTCGAGGAGGGCAAGGCCGCCGGTATCACCGACATTGATGTGCTGGAGGCGACCGACTACTACCGCAACCGTTGCCCGGCCAAGGGATCGGGTACGCGGATGCTGGTCTCACACGCCGCATCGGCAGTTGCGTGGGATGCTTTTGCCTTCGCCGAAACGCTGCTGACTCAGCCGATGATGGTGGTGTTCGGTGACAAGCCTGGCGGCTTTGGTGCCTACCGTGACGGCATGGAAATCTATGGTCGCGCCGCCTCGAAGAACAAGGAAATGGTCGTGATCCAAGGCTGGTCGCATTACGACCTCTATGACAATCCAGTGCCTGTCGGCCTCGCGCTCGAAAAGCTGGTGCCGTTTCTCAAACGACACCTGAACGAAGCCGGGAGTACAGGACAACGCAAGGCGGCCGAATAGGCAACTCTTGAACCAAGTGACGGGGTCAGCCAGAGCGCGGCCTGAACTTCGTCAAGAAGTCGTTGAAAGTTGTAAGCTTACGACGATTTCGCAGTGCCAATCTTCATCAGGCGATGCCCGCCATTTCTACTGCGGCGTGAGCCTCACCGCCGTCATGTAACGGGTACGGTAGTAGTCAGCATCCAGGGCGGTCACCATGACCGGCGAGCCGCGATGCGTGGCATGAACGAACTGGCCGTTGCCGGCGTAGATTCCGACATGCGTGAAGGTGCCGCCGTAACCGAAGAAGACGATGTCTCCCCGCTTGAGGTCGGCGCGCGCGACCGGCGTGCCTTCGCGCGCCATGTCGTGCGGCATGCGCGGGATCCTTTGCCCGAAGACCGCGCCATAGAGGTAGTAAACGAAGCCGCTGCAGTCGAAGCCCGTCTTCGGCGAGATGCCGCCGTAACGATAAGGCGTGCCGAGATAGTTCATGGCGCGCGAGACGAGACGGTCGCCCCAATCGCTTCCGCCGCCGCCAGCAGGACCTGTGGAAAGTGAGGCTGGGGTTGCCGCAGGTTGCGCCGCCTTGAAACCAGCGAACGCGCCGTTCTCCTGCTGCCATTTGGCATTGAGCTGATCGGCGACGCTGTCCGTCGGATCGGCCTTGGCCACAGGCTTCAATTTCGACTTCGCGGGTGCCTTGACTTGGGCCATTGCCGGCGAGAGAGCGCCCGCCGTCGCGAACAATGCCAGAGCGGCCAACACCACGAGGGAAGAGGCCATTGTCTGAAAAAGAACTTGTGCGCGCGCATGGGTGCAATGCTCGGCTCTCGCCGCCATGAACGTCTCCCCCTGCAATCAAAGTCGGGCAGCCAGCGGATGTAACCCCCGTGGCATGGCCCATAGTGACGGAGAGGAAGTCCGCCGTCTATTCGCCAAATTTGCATGCGCGCACGACATTGATGTTTGCACGCTATCGAACGGTGCCGCAAAGAGGAGCCAGCGCGACGACGTCGATAATGTGTCCCCCCTCCCCCCCGCGACCATCACATCGACTTGGCGTGCCGTAGATCCAGTGGATAAATTTGCCGGTGAGCTGCGGTAAAAGGCCCAATGCAAAGCAATTCCCCTTCGACGGCCGCCCAATGGGTCGGCCGCATTCTCAGCGCACTGGTCGTGCTGGCCCTGCTCGCCGACGCTGCGATAAGTCTGTTTGCCCCCGCGATGCTCAAGGCCGAGATGGACGCCACCGGCTTCGCGCCAAGCTCGGCACCGGCCCTCGGGGTCATCATGCTGGTCTGCGCAGTCCTCTACAGCATGCCGCGCACCGCACCTTTGGGCGCGATCCTGATCACCGGCTTTTTCGGCGGCGCGATCTGCACCCACTTCCGCCTCGGTGAAATCGGCTCTCCCCCGCAGCTCATCTGCCTCGCCCTCGGCATCATGACCTGGGCCGGCCTCTACTTTCGCAATCCGACGGTGAGGAAGCTGCTGCCGCTGAGCGCCTGATCCCGGCTCCCGTCACGGCGCGGACACTCGATAGAGCGCCAGCGGATTGGTCCAAAACGCCCTGTGCGCGAGTTCCGCGCCGAGCGTTTTCTCCACGAGGTCGATGTCGGCCGGCGCAAAGGGACGTTGGGCGCGCGTCGACGGCATGTCGGTGCCGAACACCAAAGCCTGCGCATCGACGGCGGCGATTCGCTCCAGCGCCGTGGCGACGTCCATGTGCACCCGCCCGAAGCCGGTCGCCTTCACCTTGCAGCCGGCGGCGACCAGCTCGAGCAGCACCGGCAGGCCGGCCTCGGTCATGCCGAGATGGTCGATGCTGAGTTGCGGCAGTTTCGCCAGCTTGCCGACATGCGGCGCCAGCGCCGCGGCGTCGGCGTAGATCTCGGCGTGCCAGCCCGCGACCGCATGACAGCGCGTCGCAAGCGCCACGATGTCGTCGACGGTGTCGATGCGACCGCGGAACATGTTGAAGCGCACGGCACGCACGCCGAGCGCGTCGAGCTTGGCGATGTCGGCATCGGCATGGTCGTGCGGAATTTGCGTCACACCCACCCAGCCCGCGCCGAGCCTCGGCAACACGTCCCTTAAGTAGGTCTGATCGTTGGCCTGGAACGAGCCGGAGACAACCGCGCCGGCCCTGACGCCCAATGGCGTTGCTTGGGCCAGGTAGGCGTCGAGCGGAAAGGCCGGCGGCAGGTAGCCCTGGTTGGCGACGATCGGGAAGCGATGGTCGATGATGTGGCAGTGGCTGTCGAACAGGCGCCGTTGGCCGTCAGGCATTCTTTCTCCCTTGGTTCACGCCTCGATATCGAGGGTGCACCAGGGACACTACCATCGGCCCCGATCGGGTCTGCCCTTTGTCGCCGCTTCCTGCACAAAAAGCTGTAGCGGCATCGAAATCCGGCCGCTGTACGAGAGGGAAGATCTGGGCGATTTTCAATGACGCCCTTGCGGAGGAGTTGCTCCTGCGATGATCCAGACGCCACGACTGACGCTTCGCACTTGGCACGAGGATCATCGCAGCCCGTTCGCCGCGATGCATGCCGATCGCGAGGTCATGGCCGATCAAGGCGGCCCGATCGATCGCGCGGCCAGCGACGCCAAGTTCGATCGATACCTCGCGGCCTATCTGGACCACGGCACCTCCCGCTGGGCCGTCGAGGACGCCGCAGGCCTCTTTCTGGGCTATGTGGGCGTCATGCCGCGGCTGGCCCCGACGCATCCTCTGGGGCCTCACCATGAGATCGGTTGGCGCTTCACGCGAAGCGCCTGGGGACATGGTTTTGTAACAGAAGGCGCCAGGGCCGCGTTGGCGCACGCCTTTCGGCACTTGAGCCTCGACGAAATTCTCTCCTATACGAGCGCCGACAACCGGCGATCGCAATCCGTCATGGCGCGCCTCGATCTCAGGCGCGCGCCGTCCCGCGACTTCGTCGTCGAAGATGAAAGGGCCGGCCGCTGGCATGGCTTGGTATGGGTGGCGTCCCGGCAAGCGATGGCACCGGCGGGCGCACAGGGGTATTCGACATGAGCATCGCGAGCGACGCCCGCTTCTGGGATCGGACGTCACGGAAATACGCAAGGGGCGCGATCTCGGACCAGGCGGGCTACGAGCGCACGCTGGCCCGCACCCGCGCGCTGCTGAAGCCGGGCGACAGCGTGCTGGAACTGGGCTGCGGCACCGGCACGACGGCGCTGCGGCTCGCCGGCGACGTTCGTGCCTACCTGGCGACGGACATTTCAACCGAGATGATCGCGATCGCCAACGAGAAGCAGGCCGGCGGCCCCCTCCCGACGCTCGTCTTTCGGACCGCGACCGCCGAGGCGCTCGCCGCCGAGGCCGCACGGTTCAATGCGGTCCTGGGCTTCAACTATCTCCATCTGGTCCGCGACCTGCCGGGCACGCTGCGCCGCATCCATGCCGTGCTGGCCGCGGACGGCGTCTTCGTCTCCAAGACGCCCTGTGTCGGGGACATGAACCCGGTTTTCTGGTTGGCCCTGCCGGTGATGCGCGCGATCGGCCTCGCCCCCTATGCCGGCGTCTTCCGGGCGACGGAGCTCGACCGGCAGATACGCGAGGCCGGCTTCGAGATCCTCGCCACGGAGAACCACGCGACGAAGGGCGACGACCGGCGTCCCTTCATCGTGGCCCACAAGAGGTGACGGAGACCGGGCATGGCCTTCGCGATCAAGGCAGAGATCCTCAACCCACGCGCCAAGCTGTTCGAGTTCGCGGCCCAGAAGACGATGTATGGCGGCAAGAACGTCGCCGAAGGCGATACGATCTTCATTTTCGCCAGCGAGAACGAGGGTGGCCGCGGCCTGATCGCGCGCGGCGTCGTCATTTCCGTCGAAGCGATTCCCCGGAAGCGCGGTATCGCCCGACAGACACCGCGCGTCAGCCTCTCCGTCAGACGCAGCGCCCTTGCCAAGCGGCCGCTGGGGCGCGCCGAACTCAGGCTATTCGCCGACTGGAGGGACGGCCAGCCGGGCACCGAGCTCAACTTCAAATTCTATCGCCAGGCGACCAACAAGATCGTGGGAATTTCAAACGAAGCCGCTTCGTTCCTCGACACGTTCTTCTAAAGGCGGCCACGAGAACGGCGGATGTTGCCGCCGAGTTCCTATTGCTCCTTGTTCACCTCGGCCACGATCCGCTCCCAGCGTTGCCGGTCGCGCACGAGAAGCTCCTCGAAGGCGCGTGTGTCGAGGAAGGCCGCCTCTCCGCCGGCCTTCAAGGCAGCGGCCTGGACTTTCGGATCGGCGGTCGCGGCGCGAGCCGCCTCCGCGATTGCCTGCACGATGGCGGGCGGCGTTCCCGCCGGGGCATGCAGCCCGTACCAGCTCTCTGCGATCACGTCGGGATAACCGGCCTCGACCGTCGTCGGGACATCGGGAAGAAGCTGCGCGCGCTGCTCGCTGGCAACGGCCAGAGCCTTCAGCTTTCCGCTTTCCAGCATCCCCAGCGTCGCCGCCAGCGGCACGACAGCCATCGCCAGCGTGCCATTGGCGAGATCCACCATGAGCGGTGGCGAGCCGCGATAGGGAATCTCGGTGAATTGCAGGTCCGCGCGAGCCCGCAGCATCCGATGCGCCATCGACTGGGGCGAGCCCGCGCCGCCCGGCGCGACGGCCAGGCCCGGTTTCGCACGGGCCTCGGCCACGAACTCGGCCAGGGTCTTCCAGGGCGACGTGCCGTTCGCCAGGAAGAGATTGTAGGTGCGCGACAGGCCGGCAACCGGCTGGAAGTCCGATGCTTTCCAGGCGAGCCGCGACTCGAGCAGAGGGTTGACCGTGAAATAGGTGGCGCTGGCCAGGAGCGTGTATCCGTCCGGCTTCGCCGCGCCGACAATGGCCGTGCCGAGGTCGGCGTTGGCGCCGGCGCGATTGTCGATCACCACCGGCTGTCCGAGCTTCTCGCTGATGATCGGCGCCAGCACGCGGATCATGACGTCGACCGCACCGCCGGCCGGATAAGGCACGACGATGCGGATCGGTTGCTCGGGCCACTTGGCAAGAGCCGGGTTCACGAGGCCGGCCAGGCAGACGCACAGGGCCGCCAGAACGAGAGGAACTCGCCTCATTCTCGACCTCAGCAGGGATCGAGCGGAGCGGAGAGCGATACGCCGGGCACCTGGATTCCGCCCGGCCGGCCGCTGCGCGTGGACTCCCGCAGGCTGGTCGTGAAGCTTTCCGGCACAGCCGGCCCGTCCTCGCACGCCAGCCACAATCTCAACAGGTGGCGCCGCCGCTCGGGCTCCGGCCAGTCCACATAGGCGGTTCGCGAATGCAGGATCCAGTGATTGCAAAGCATCTGGATGTCGCCTGGACGAAACTCCATCGAGAGATGGATCGCCGGGTCGTTGGTCAGGCCGTCGAAGAAGTCGAGCGCCTCTTCCTGCACCGGCGTGAGCCGCGGCACCTCGGCCATGAGCTGCGCCTTGCGAATGGAACTACGAACGTAACGGGTGACCATGTGACCCGCGTACGGCGAGAAGACCGGTATGCCGTAGTACGGCTTCATGCCCGCCCCGACCTCGCCCCACCGCGTATAGTAAACGGGACCAAGGAGGGCGCGGGCGAGATCGGGACGCCGGCGCACCATTTCGTTCCACACCGTCGTCGAACTCGCGATGCTCGACAGGCCGCCGGACTGCGGCGTCTGCAGGCAGAGCAAGCCCACCAGGTCCGACGAATCCGTGTGGAAGTTCAACCGGGCGCTGGTCTGGTAGCCGCGGACTTCGGGGTCCGCATAATCCAGCCCGAGATTGGCGACGTGCCCCAGAACATGGCCCTTGCCGTTCTGCGACACCGCTTCGCCGAGATACAGCCCGATCCCCCAAAAAGCGGCAGCGCTTTCCCAGGGCGAGTACTCTGCCACCGGCACACCGCGCAGCAGAAAGAAGCCGCGCCCTTCGAGAGCCTCACGCCGCAGACCCACGAGTCGGTTCGCCAGTCCCGTGAGCGGAAACTGCTCTCGGCTCAACTCGTGAAGAGGCAGGCCGCTCTTCTGCGCCACGCCGAGGGCTGTCCGAAGCTCGCGGCGGTCGGCGTCGGTCAACTGATGAAGCCAATCGGTGGACTGCGCCTGCTGCGGACCGTACCAGGCTTGCGGCGTATGGATCTCCGACAGAACATCGTTCTGCACGACGGCAGCGTTGCGCGGCATTTCAGTCTCCGTCCCTTGCTTGCTTGAGTTCCGCTTATCGAGGCGGATCGCTTTGGCTGACCGGGACAGCTAAAAGCCTGCCGCCCCCTCGAAACAGCGACGAGATACCGAAGTCCGCATTACGGACTTGTCCGCTCCGCCGATACGATCAGGATCATCGGGCGGTCCCTCTCCTGGGCAAGGTCGGGCACCTCGGCAACCTGCTGCGGCGTCGGTGCCCATTCCTGGAGGTGGCGGATCGAGAAGCCCGATCCGATCAGCGTGTTGACGGTGGTGCCCAAGGTACGGTGCTGCTTGACGACACCCTTGGCCAGCCAGTCGGTCGTGCGCAGCCCTTCGACGGCATAGCGGTCGATCGGCCAGGTGCGCTGGCCGTCTGCACCGATCGACCAGCCCGGTCGGCTGGGCGCCATGTAGATCGGATGCTCGACCGTGAAGACGAAGCCCGCGCCGGGAACGAGCGCGCGATGGACGGTCCGCACCAGCCGGCCGAAATCCTCGATGTAATGAAAGGCGAGCGAGCTGTAGGCGAAGTCGAACGACGCCGCGGGAAGCTCGAGCTGCTCGAGATCGGCGATGCGGTAGTCCACGCCCGGCGCGGTCGTCTCGGCCCGGGCACGGGCGATCATCTTCTCGGACAGGTCGAGGCCGAGCACCTCGCCCGCCCCCTGCTCCTTGGCCCAGCGCACGAACCAGCCGAAGCCGCAGCCCAGGTCGACGATGCGTTTGCCCGCAAGGTCGGGCAGCAGGGCGCGGATCGCCGGCCACTCGGCGGCACCGGCAAGCCCGTGCACCGAGCGGCCGAGCCGGCTGTAGCCGATGAAGAAATCAGCTTGGTCGTAAATGTTCTGTGCCATGTCTCACTCCATCATAGTGTCGATGGACGAGGCATCGATCCGACAAAAAAGCCCCGTCCGTCTCCGGCGAGGCTGCGGGGATAAGCGATACGCTCGATGTCAGCGTGCTCGGTCCTCCTGCATCCCGCCTGTTGGGATGCCGGCGCGCCGGGCAACGATATGAGTGTCCACTTCGAGCATGCCTCCATGGTCGAGAGGATGGCGGTGCCTGTCAATCGGTCTCGTCGGGCGCTCTCCGCAACGGCTTGACCTCAATCATGGTTGAGGTTGCAGGATTGGCGGCGCGCGCTCCGCGCAACCGCCGAGGAGTGAGAGCCATGGCCGCACCCCGCATCGAACACGTCAACGTCACCGTAACCGATCCCGACCGCGCCGCCCGCCTCATGCAAGCGCTGTTCGGCTGGCAGGTCCGCTGGCGCGGCGCCGCGCGCGACGGCGGCCACACGATCCATGTCGGCTCGGCCGAGCACTACATCGCGCTCTATACCGGCCATGGCGTCGCCTACAGCAGCGACGATTTCACCAAGGGCCGGCCGCTCAACCATATCGGCGTCGAGGTCGACGATCTCGACACGGTCGAAGCCCGGGTCGTCGCCGCTGGCCTGAGACCCTTCGGCCATGGCGACTATGCCCCGGGACGGCGCTTCTACTTTCTCGATCCCGACGGCATCGAATACGAGGTCGTGAGCTATAGCGCCGACGCCTGACCCTTCCCGCGCGGCACGGGCCAGTGCTAGAGCACGTTCCGCTCGACTGGAATCAGTCGAGCGGAACGTGCTCTAGATTCTATCGATTCCAGAGCAGCTTATGCCCGGGAAGAGGGAACCGCATACGGTTCCATCTTCCCGGGCGCTGCTCTAGGAAAGGCCCATGAAGAAGCTGATCAACGATCCCCGTTCCGTCGTGCGCGAAATGCTCGAAGGCCAGGTCGGGCTGAACCCCGCCCAGGCACTGCTGGCGGGTGAAAACGTCGTGGTGCGGACCGGGCTGGGCACGCCTGATGCCCGGCAGGTCGCGATCATCTCCGGCGGCGGCAGCGGACATGAGCCGGCACATGCAGGCTATGTCGGCGCCGGCATGCTGCATGCCGCCGTTGCCGGTGACGTCTTCACCTCGCCCTCGAGCGATGCGGTCCTGGCCGCCATCCGCGCCGCCGCGGGGCCGGCCGGCGCCCTGCTGGTCGTGAAGAACTACACCGGCGACCGGCTGAACTTCGGCCTCGCCGCGGAGCTGGCGCGTGCCGAAGGCATCCCGGTCGAAACCGTGGTGGTGGCCGACGACGTGGCCTTGCGCGACACGGTGGCAGCGGAGCGCCGCCGCGGCCTGGTGGGCACCGTGCTGGTGCACAAGGTGGCGGGAGCCGCCTCGGCCGCCGGCCTCGATCTCGCCGCGGTCGCCGCCGAAGCCCGGGCCACCGCCGCAGCCGTGGGGACCATGGGCGTGGCGCTGGGCGCCTGCACCGTTCCCGGCGGCAGTGCCGGCTTCACCCTCGCCGCCGACGAAATGGAACTCGGCCTCGGCATCCATGGCGAGGCCGGCGTGCGACGCGCCAAGCTCGCCTCGGCCGACGCCATCGTCGAAGAGCTGCTGACGGCCATCCTGACTGATCTCGCGATGCCGGCCGGCGCCCGGGTGGCGCTGCTGGTCAATGGCCTCGGCGGCACGCCACCGATGGAATTGGCGATCGTGGCCCGCAAGGCACTCGCCCATCTGCGTGCCGCCGGCCTGCAGGTCGAACGCGCCTGGTCGGGCAACCTGATGACGGCACTCGAGATGCCCGGCGCGTCGCTCAGCCTCCTCGCCGTCGACGAGGCGCGGCTCGCCCGGCTGGATGCCGCCACCGAGGCCCCGGCCTGGCCGGGCCGCGGGCGCGTGGCCGACAAGCTCGTGCGGGTCCTCGAGCCCGCGCCGCCCGCCGCCGGCGCGCCGATCCTCACGCCGACCAAAGCCGGCCGGGCGATGCGCCAGGCGGCACTGCGCGCGGCCGAGGCCTTGGCCGCCGCCGAGCCACAGCTCACCGAGCTGGACGCGGCCGCCGGCGACGGCGATCTCGGCCTCAGCATGACCCGCGCCGCCGCCGCGATCCGCGCGCTGCCGGCCTCCGACTGGGCGACGCCGCCCGCTGCGCTGAAGCAGCTTGCGGCTGCGCTGGGCCGTGCCATCGCCGGCAGCTCCGGCCCCTTCTATGCCACCGCCCTGGTGCGCGCGGCCCGCGGCCTGCCGGACGATCCCGCGCCGCTCGACTGGGCCGAGGCGCTCGACGCGGCCGCCGCATCCATCGCCGAACTGGGCGGCGCACGGCCGGGCGATCGCACCATGCTCGACGCTCTGGTGCCGGCCGCGACGGCGTTCCGGACAGCCCTCGATGCCGGCGCGCCCCCGACGGCTGCCTGGTCGCAGGCCGTCGCGGCCGCCCGCGAGGGCACGGCCGCCACGGCGGGCATGCATCCCCGCGTGGGTCGTGCGGCCTATCTCGGCGATCGCGCCCTGGGCCATGCCGATGCGGGCGCCACGGCCGTCGTGATCTGGCTGGCAGCCATCGCACCGCAGGCCTGACTTCCTGCGCGGAACATCCGGCGCGGAGGGGCGATCGAGGGCCGGCGTTCGCAGGCCGGCATCGAAACGCCTGAAGCAATGACAATCGCGCCGGCGACGAGGCAATCTCGGACAGCAATGGCAATGTCCGAGAAGGAACGACTGTGACACTACCGCTCGAAGGGGTTCGTGTGATCGAAGTAGGCCAGGCGCTGGCCGGCCCGCTGGCCGGCGTGCTGATGGCCGACATGGGAGCCGACGTCATCAAGATCGAGAAGCCCGACGGCGGCGACGACGCGCGTATCTGGGGCCCTCCCTTCGGACCGGACGGCGTGACCTCGCTCTACTTCCACAGCCAGAACCGCAACAAGCGCTCGGTCGTGCTCGACCTCAAGCGCGCCGCCGACATCGAGGCGCTGCACAAGCTTTGCGAGACGGCCGACATCCTGATCCAGAATCTTCGGCCCGGTGTCGTCGACGAGATCGGGATCGGCCCCGAGGCGATGCTGAAGCGCCATCCGCGGCTGATCTACTGCTCGATCTGGGCGTTCGGCTATCAGGGCCCGATGCGCATGAAGCCCGGCTTCGATCCGCTGCTGCAGGCCTATGGCGCCATGATGAGCGTCACCGGGCGGCCGGAGGATCCGCCGACCTTCTGCGGCGCCTCGATCAACGACAAGGCGACCGGCATGTTCTGCACCATCGGCGCGCTCGCCGCGCTGCGGTTGCGCGATCGCACGGGCAAGGGCTGCCTGGTTGACACCTCGCTGTTCGATTCGGCGGTGCACTGGGTCGAGGGACAGCTCAACAACTACCTCGCCGACAGCCAGCCGACCAAGCGGCACGGCACGGGATCGGGTGCCATCGTGCCCTATCAGCTCTTCGCCACCACCGATCATCCGGTCTGCCTCGCCGCCGGCAACGATCGCCTGTGGGCGCGCTGCGCCAAGGTGCTGGGGCACCCCGAATGGGCGACCGATCCGCGCTTCGCCACCAGTGCGCAGCGCGTCCGCAACCGCACCGAGCTGGTGCCGCTGATTGCGGCAGTGATGCGCACCAAGAGCCGCGCGCACTGGCTGGCGGCCCTTGAAGAGGTGGGCGTGCCCTGCAGCCCGGTGAACGACATCCCGGAACTTGCGGCGACCGAGCAGCTGCAGGCCGCCGATCTCGTGCATCAACTGCCCGACGGCGGCCCGCGTGTCGTCGGCTTGCCGATCTCCTTCGATCGCACGCGGCCACGCTCGGCGCGCCCGGCACCGACTCTCGGACAGCATACGGAAGAAGTGCTGGGCCATCGCAACGAGCAGCCGAAATGATGCTGACATAACGCGTCATCGCGAGCGTTCGCACGCCGCCCGACGACACTCATTGATCACACGCCATCGCTGATCGGATGGCTAGCATCTCCGCGCACTCGAAGCTTCGGAGTAATGTGGAGATGACCTTGACGTCGACAGACGCGAAGGACTCGAAGGGAACGCCGTTTGGGGCGGCGATGAAGGCCCGTTTCAAGGACGTGCTGCGTCCCTTCGTCTCCTCGCTGCCGGCACTCTCCGGACTGCCGTCCTGGTCGCGTAGCATGCGCGTGCTGCAGCACCACGGCTTTCAGCCGCAAACCGTCTTCGACATCGGCGTCGCGTACGGCACCTTCCCGCTCTATCGTGCGTTCCCGAACGCATTCTACCATCTCGTCGATCCGGCGCGGGAATCCTACGCCTACATGCAACGACTGGCGAAGCAACTGCGTTGTGAGCTGCACGCCGTGGCGCTGGCCGACCGTGACGGGGAGGCCGCGCTCGAAGTCCGCGGCGACATTCAGGAATCGACCCTGCTCGAGGAGGTCGGCCCACGCCGCATCCGTCGCATCGATCGTGTGCCGTTGCGCCGCTTCGATACGCTCTTCGGCCCGATCGAGGGGCCGGCCCTCTGCAAGATCGACGTGCAGGGTGCCGAACTGATGGTATTGGCCGGCATGACCGGCCGCCTGCCTGAGATCGACGCACTGGTGATCGAAACCAGCACCATCGCCACCGTGAAGGGCGGTGCCGAGGTCCGCGATGTGGTGAGTTTCCTCGGCGACCACGGCTTCGTGCTTGCCGATATCGTCGGGCTGCGCCGCAGGCCGCTCGACGATGCCACGACCCAGCTCGACCTGCTGTTTGTGCCGCAAGACAAGGGATTGCGCACCGACCGGCGGTGGGCGGCCGCGGCCTAAAGGGGGAATTGCCCGCCGGCTGCACGCTTTGCCTCACTGCAGGCGACGTGCTCGGCAGGTCTCCGAAAGTGTTGGGATTAGTCTGAAAGTGTAATGGTTCAGTGGCCAATCTGTGGTCGCCGGCCGCATCGCCATCCGATGCTTGTGCCGTGCGGCGACAGGGAGGCAACATACGCGGGGGCTGCGCTGCGGAGGGGTTCGCCGCCGGTCCTGCGACGAGTTGTCAAGCTTCGTACAGAACGTGCAACCGGAACGATTTCGGTGTCGTTTCTGGCTCTGTGGGGCATGATGCCGTAAACCCGCCATACGGCGGTAATAACCGCTGGTGGTGGGGTCTTTGGGATCAAAATGAGGATCGCGAGCCTAATGACGCAAGCCGTGGGAGTCGGATTGCTGTTCCTGTCCGGATGCGACGCGCTACGTTCTGCCCGCGACGACATCGCACGGCTGGCCGATCCCACGCCGCCGCCGCAGCAGGTTCGCAAAACCAATTCATCGAGCATGCCGAGACCACCATCGCCGCCGCCGGCACCCGCGCCGGCTGCCAGCATGCGCGGCGGCAGCGCGGCCTCACCGGTCGAAGCTTCGGCGGCTGCAGTCTCTGCGGAGCCGAGCGCGGCGGCCGACACGACCGACAGGTCGGTGGTGCTTCCCACCGGGACGAGCGAACGGGATCTCAGGGCAATGCTGGGGTCCCCAACAAGCGAGGAGGAGCATCCGCCCGGCAAGCAATGGCGGTACCGGGACGGAAAATGCACGATCGACATCCAGCTCTACCCGGATGTCGAAACCAAACAGTTTGCAACCCTTGCGTACAAGGTGAAGAGCGATGACAACACAGATGAAGGAAGACGTCTCTGCGTGGCCCAGCTCCAATCCCGTGTTCAAGCCCGTCGCTGAGGGTGACGCCGAGAGGCGCATCCGCGTCGCCTTCGCCGAAGACGACAATGACTTCCGTGACGCCGTGGCCGCCGAACTTGGAGACTACGGCTTCGATGTCACCGCCTTCCCGGACGGGACGCAGCTGCTCGACGCCTTCGCGAACGGCATCGATGCCGAGATCATTTTGCTCGATTGGAGCATGCCCAGCATGGAAGGCATCGATCTGCTGCCCAAGCTGCGCCATATGGGCATTCTCCTGCCGGTCGTCTTCCTGACCGGGCGCACCCAGCCGGTTTACGAAAAGCAGGCCCTCGACCGCGGCGCGCTCGATTTCGTTGACAAATCCCGCGGCGTGCCGATTCTTGCACAGAGGCTGCGGCTGATCGCCGATTCGCACAAGAAGCCCGTCGAACTCGAGTTCGAGGACAACTTCCATTGCGGCCGGCTGTTGCTGAAGCCCGGGATCAGTCGTGCATACTGGGACGACGTCGACGTGAACCTGACGCTGACCGAGTTCAAGATCGTGCACCTGCTCGCGTCGAGCATCGGCACATACGTAACTTACCGCGCCGTCTACGATTGCATGCACTACGTAGGCTTCATCGCGGGGAGCGGCGAGAATGGCTATCGAACAAACGTCCGCTCCTGCATCAAGCGGATCAGAAACAAGTTCCGAGCCATCGATCCCGATTTCGGCGAGATCGATAATTACCAGTCCTTCGGTTACCGCTGGGGCAAGGAATAGCAGCAGCCCGACGCGCGGATGGCGGCCGGCACTTCGCCGGCTCGCCGCCTCGCTGACCCTCAAGCTCATCGTTCTGGTCGGCATCTTTCTTGCACTGCCCGTCGTGCTCTACGGGCAGTTCGAAAGCGCCGACAGCCAGATGCGGGCTCTCGTGACGCGGGCCATCCAGGACCGCTCGGCGCTGATCGCCGAGGCGCTGACGCCGGTCCTCAAGGAAGCCGATCCCACCGCGCCGATGGCGCTGAACTACGAGCTCGCCAAGTACGGCAGCGACGGCACCGTGCTCAAGCTCATGTTCCAGCCGCCGGCCGACAAGGCGACCGGGCGGTTCTATCTCGTGGGCTCGGCGCCGCCCATCCGGCCCGAAGCCGTGGCGGCCGAGCTCGACGAGCTGCGCCAGCGCGGCATCCTGCAGCGCCTGTCGGAGGCCTGCAAATGGGACGCCTCCAACGAGATCCGCTACCGGCAGGCCGACGGATCGGTCGAGCTGCTGACGTCGATCATTCCCATCCGCGCGCGCGGCAATTGCTGGGTCCTCACCTCGACTCACGTCACATCGGAATTCCTCAACACCTCGATCGGCCGGCCCTACTGGGAGACGCGTGAGATCCGCGTCGCCGCCGCCATCTACCTGGTGGTCGCGGTGCTCGGCCTGCTGATCGCGGTCAGCATTCGCCTCAGCCTGCGCCGTTTCCGCACCGTGGCCAACGAGATCAGCCAGGGCCGCATCGGCGATTCCGCCTTCACGCGCCAGAACGTCGTCCCCGAGCTGTCGAGCGTGGCGCGCGACTTCGACAAGCTGGTGCACGAGCTGCGCCGCGTGTCGCGCCAGATCCGGCAGTCGGCCGAGGACAATGCGCATTCCTTCAAGACACCGCTGGCCGCCGTGCAGTCGGCCCTGCGCCCCATCCGGCGTCTCGTCCCGGACACCGACCAGCGCGCCCGGCGCGCCCTGGAGATCGTCGATTCCTCCCTCGCCCGCCTGCTCGCGCTGGTGAACGCCGCGCAGCACTACGACACCGCCGCCGCCGACCTGATCGACGCGCCGCGCGTGCCGACCGACCTGGCATCGCTCGTCGCCGACGCGGCCCGCCATTTCCGCGAGATCCTGGCGGCGCGCGACATTCGACTGATCCGCCACCTCGACGAGCATGCCGTCGTGCGCTCCGGCCATGGCATGCTCGAAGTGGTCCTGCAGAACGTGCTGGAGAACGCCATCAGCTTCTCGCCCAAGGGATCGGCGATCACCGTCTCGCTGGCGGCAAACAGCGAGACGGTGGAGCTCCAGGTCGACGACCAGGGGCCCGGCATCGATCCCGGAAAGGTCGACCATGTCTTCGAACGCTACTTCTCGTCGCGCCCCGAGGTCGGGATCGGTGCCGACGCGACGACGGAGCATTCGGGCCTCGGCCTCTGGATCGTCCGCAGCAACATCGAAGCGCTCGGCGGGCAGGTGAGCGCCGTCAATCGCATTGGTGGTGGCCTGTCGATCGTCATCGTGTTGCCACGTAGCGGCCATCAGGGATGAGCCACACGATGGCCCGGGGAGACACAGCTTGATCACTGGAGGGTGAAGGGGGCGCTGCCTAGGTTCCGCAAGCGACTGGTTCGCTGCGGAGTTCCATGGACACCCTTCCCGACCTCGGCCGTTTCCACCATCAGGGTTCGGCCCAGATCCATCCCGTCATCCTGTCCGGCGGTTCGGGGACGCGTCTTTGGCCGCTCTCCCGCGCGGCCTATCCCAAGCAGCTTCTGAAGCTCGTTTCCGACCGCACGCTTCTTCAGGATACGGTGACGCGCGGCCTGCTCGATGTCGGTTTCGCCTCCCCACTCGTCGTCTGCAATGCCGAGCATCGCTTTCTGGTCGGCGAGCAGCTCGAGGAGATCGGCGTCAAGCCGCAGGCACTGTTGCTCGAGCCGCTGGCACGCAACACCGGACCTGCCATTGCGACCGCCGCGCTCTGGTTGCTGCGGCACGATCCCGATGCACTGATGCTGGTGCAGCCGTCGGATCACGTCATCGCCTCGCTGCCGGAATTTCATCGCGCCGTCATGCAGGGCATGGCCGCGGCCAGCGCCGGCCGCCTCGTCACCTTCGGCATCAAGCCCAGCCGACCCGATACCGGTTACGGCTACATCCAGGCCGGCCCCGCGCTCGAAGGCACGGACGGCGTCCTCGATGTCGAGCGCTTCGTCGAGAAGCCGGACCACGACACCGCCCGGCGCTTCGTCGACAGCGGCACGTTCTACTGGAACAGCGGCATCTTCCTGTTGGGCGCCCGCGCCTATCTCGACGAGCTCGCCAGCATCAATCCGGCAATGCTCGAAGCCAGCCGCGATGCACTCGACGCGGCGCGCAGCGAAGAGGGTTGCCTGCAGCTCGACCGCGACGCGTTCGGCCGGGCGCCGTCGCTTTCGATCGACCATGCCGTGATGGAACACACTGAGAATGCCGCGGTGGTTCCGGTGGACATGGCCTGGAACGATGTCGGTTCGTGGCCCTCGCTGCACGGCGTGGCGGCGGCCGACACCGACGGCAATGTCATCCAGGGCGACGTCATCCAGGACGGCGTCAGCAACTCCTACCTGCGCTCGGAAGGACGTCTTCTGGCGGCCGTCGGCGTGGACGGCATCACGGTCGTTGCGACCGACGATGCGGTGCTGGTCGCCGGCCCCGATTCGGCGGGCGCCGTCTCGCGGATCGTCGAACGGCTGCGCCGCGAGAATCGATCGGAACCGCTCAGGCATTCGACCTGCCATCGGCCGTGGGGCAAGTATCGCACCGTCGATGCCGGCGACCGCTTCCAGGTGAAGCACATCACCGTCAAGCCGGGCGCCAAGCTCAGCCTGCAGAAGCACTACCATCGTGCCGAGCACTGGGTCGTGGTGCGAGGCACGGCGATCGTGCAGTGCGGCGAGGACCGCCAGCTGCTGCACGAAAACCAGTCCGTCTACATTCCCGTCGGCACCGAACATCGCCTCGAGAACCCGGGCAAGCTCACCTTGGAACTGATCGAAGTCCAGTCGGGTGACTATCTCGGCGAGGACGACATCGTGCGCCTGTCTGATAGTTACGGCCGCGCCTGATGATCAAACGGGGGGAATGTCCCGGATTGGTCACACCCCACGGCTGTCGCGAGCGCTATCACTTTTAGGCACCGCCTATTCCGGCGGTTCCTACCTTCGACTGAGGTGAAGCCATGTCGAAAAATATCGCCGCCGCCTCGCTCCGCATCTGCAGTCTGGTCTGTACCGTCGGCCTGCTCGCAGCTTGCGAGGGCGATCCCACGCCGATCGTCACTGATACGCAGGGCCTGAACCTGGCACCGAACGCACGCAGCGGTTCCGGTCTCAGCGCCGTGCCCAACGACTATCGTCTGGGCCCCAACGACCGCACGCGCATCACCGTGTTCGGCCAGCCCAACCTGACCGGCGAGTTCGTGCTCGACGGCGGCGGGTCGGTGGCCTTCCCGCTGATCGGGAACGTCAATGCCAACGGCATGACGCCGCGCGAACTGCAGCAAGCGATCGCCGGCAAGCTCGACCCCGACTACCTGCGCAATCCCAGCGTCAGCGTCGAGGTCCTCACGCGCCGGCCCTTCTACGTGCTGGGTGAAGTGCAGAAGCCCGGCAACTATCCCTACATCACCGACATCACGGCGTTGAATGCGGTGGCGATGGCCGGTGGTTACACCTATCGCGCCAGGACCACGCAGTACTACATCAAGCGTCTCGATCAGGACGGCAAGATGGTACGCATCGTCGCCAAGCCCGAAACCATGATCCGACCCGGCGACACGCTCGAGGTTCGGGAACGGTATTTCTAATGGACCAGATCTCCGGCACTCCTTCCCGTCTGCCGCGCCGGCCTCCGGCTCTGCGCGCCGTACCTCCTCCGGGGAGATACCTGCCGGAGGCCCAGCCGTTCCGACTTCCGGCCGCGCCGGAGCCGGACGGCCTGGGCGAAACCCTGCGCAAGCTGTGGCGGCATCGCGGCTTGATCCTGGCCTGTACGGTCGTGCTGGGTGGCATCGCCACCTTCGCGGCCTGGAAGATGCCGTCGTACTACGTCTCTGAAGCGCGCGTGCTGGTCGGCGTATCGGCGCCGCGCGTGCTCAATGTCGAATCGGTGCTGGCTGATGTCAGCCCGGACGCCGAGCGCGTGCAGAACGAAGGCTTCGTTCTGCAGTCGCGCGCCATCGCGCTGCAGGTGATCGACCAACTCAAGCTGCGCGACGATCCCGAGTTCAATCCGGCGCTGCGCACCCCCTCGACCTGGGCGCGCCTGACCAATTTCGCCAACCTCGCCGAGCTCGTCCCCGAGCCGGTCAAGGGTTGGCTCGGCCTTGGGGCGCCGACCAAGCCCCTCCCGGCGCCGACCGCCGAGGAAAAAGACAATCGAATGATCGACACCGTGCTGTCGCGCGTCGACGTCTCGACGCTCGGCCGCTCGCACGTGCTGAGCGTCAAGGCCGAGTCGCAGAACCCGGTGATGGCCGCCGATCTCGCCAATACCCTCGCCGATCGCTATCTCGACTATCAGCGCCGCGAGAAGATCGCGTCGATGGACCGTGTCGACAAGTACCTCATGGGCCGGATCGCCGAACTGCGCGAGCAGGTCAAGAAATCCGATCAGGCCGTCGAGGACTATCGGCGGAGCAACGATCTCTACAAGAGCACGGGCAGCAGCGTCACCGCCCAGCAGCTCAACGAGCTCAACAGCCAGCTGATCGCGGCGCAGACCGCCAAGGCCGAGGCCGATGCACGGCTCGCCGAGGCACAGGAGATGCGCAAGGGCGGGCTCGGCGGCGAAAGCGTTCCCGATGTGCTGCGCTCGCCTCTGATCACGTCGCTGAAGCAGCAGCTCGCCGACTCCGAACGTCGGGCGGCCGAGATGTCGGCCACGCTCGGGTCGCGCCATCCCTCGATGGCCAATGCACGTGCCGAAGTCGGCACCATCAATGGGCGCGTGCAGGCCGAAGTCGCCAAGATCATCGATGGCCTCGCCCGCGAAGCCCGCACGACGACGGCGCGTTACGAGGCGCTGTCGAAGAACTTCGAGCGCCTGAAGCAGCAGATGGGCACGGTGAACGACAAGTCGATCGGGCTCGAGGCCCTCGAGCGCGACGCCACCGTGAACCGCAACCTGCTCGAGGCGATGCTGGTCCGCGCCAAGCAGACGATGGGCACCGAGAACATCCTCGAGGCCAATGCCAAGCTGGTCTCGGCGGCAGCGCCCGCCCAGGCGCCGAGCTACCCGCCCAAGAGCCTGATTGCGGTTCTGGGCATCGTCGGCGGCCTGATGGTCGGCGCCGCCATCGCCCTGATGCGCGAAAGCGGCGATCATACCTTTCGCCGCGCCGACCAGATCGAAGCCATGACAGGTCTTCCGGTCATCGCCATGGTGCCGCAGATCGCCGGTCGCACGCCGCCTGCGATGCAGGTGCTGCGCCAGCCGACCTCGGCCTACAGCGAGGCGTTGCGCCGCCTCCATATCGGCGTCGAGCTTTCCGAGGCCGCCGAGTCGCCGCGCACCATCATGTTCAGCTCGGCGACGCCGTCCGAAGGCAAGTCGGTGATGGTGTCCTCGCTCGGCCGCCTGCTGGCCAGCAACGGCAAGCGCGTGCTGCTGATCGACTGCGATTGGCGCAGCCCGCGGCTGCATCAGATCTTCCATTGCGGCAACCGTGCCGGCCTGGCGAGCCTGCTGACCGAAAAGCCGGCCAGCCTCGACGAAGTCATCCATCACGACGCCCTGTCCGGCCTCGACATCATGCCGGCCGGGCCGTGGAATCCGCGCCAGGCGCATCTGCTGGGCTCGGACCGCATGCGGCAGCTCCTCGATGCGCTGGCCTCGCATTATGAGTTCGTCCTGCTCGACACGCCGCCCACCCTGGTGACGGCCGACGTCCTGGCGCTGTCGCGTCTTGTCGAGAAGGTCGTCTTCGTCGTGCGCTGGGGTCATACGAAGCAGGAGAACGCCCTCGAGGCGCTCCGCCAGATCGTCGACGCGCAGGGCAGCATCGCCGGTGTCGTGATGTCGCGGGTCGTTACCAAGCAGTACCGGCAGTACGGCTACCTCGCGCCCTCCTACGAGCCTGCGAAGGCGAGCCGCGCGAGCTTCAATTGATGACGCTCGCGCCCGGCTCTCGGTCGTCTGTCGCGGCGGCAAGGGCCGCCGCGAGATCGCGGGCGACACCAACCCGCACATGCTCGCCGCGTTCATGAGTCGCCTCGATGCCCTCTCTTTCCAGCGCTGAGACCGCCGTCCGCCGGCTGCTCGTCTTCGAACCGGATGCCGAAGGCCATTCGCAGGAATGGCTGCAGCATTTGATCGAGTTCGCCTCCGCCGATCGCAGCCGGCCCGCCGTTTCGGTGGTCGCACCGCGCACCCTCTGCGACGCCCTGGCCCGATCCTTGCCGGCCGACGTGATGGGCCGTGTCGAGCTCCGCCCGCTTTCCCCGAAGGAACTGCGCTGGTGTACCGACCGGCGGCTGTCGCTGGCCGCATTGGCGCGCTGGTGGGCAATGCGACGGCATCTGCGTGAAAGCGGTGCCGACGCCGGTTTCTTCCTGTCGCTCGACCTCCTCGCCCTGCCGCTGGCCTTGGGCCTGGGCGGCGGCGGCGGCAAGACGCTGTCCGGTATCCTGTTCCGGCCGTCGGTGCACTACGCAGGCTTCGACGGGCACCGCACGCAGGGCGGCGAGCAGCTGCGCGATCTGCGCAAGCACCTGTTCTACCGCATGATGCTGCGCAATCGCGCGCTCACACGGGTGCTGGCGCTCGATCCCTTCTTCCCCGCCTATGCCGCCCGGCACTACGCCAACGGGGGCAAGGTCGAGTACCTGCCCGATCCGGCCCATCCTCCGGCGGCGGCGCCCGCCGACAACGACAACGGTCTCAAGCCGAACGGACGGATCACGTTCCTGCTCTTCGGCTATCTGACCGAGCGCAAAGGGCCGACGGTGGTCCTCGAGGCGCTCGAGCGCCTTCCGCCTTCGGTCGCCGCCAGGATCGACGTCGTCCTGGCCGGTCGCGTCGATCCTGCCCTGCGCGACCGCCTCAACGAACATTGCACTCGCCTCGCAACAGTTCAGCCGCACCTTCAACTGCGCATCGAGGATCGCCGCCTCGACCAGACGGAACTCGAAAGTCTGGTGCGGCGAAGCGACGTCGTGCTGGCGCCCTATCAACGCTTCGTCGGCTCCAGCGGTGTGCTGCTCTGGGCGGCACGCGCCGGCAAGCCGGTCCTGGCGCAGGCTTACGGGCTCGTTGGCCGCCTGACGCAAGAACATCGCCTCGGTCTCACCGTCGATTCGTCGGACCCCGCGGCCGTCGCGACCGCGATCACACAAATGGCACAGCGTGGTCCTTCGTCGTTCTTCGACCCGAATGCGGCGCAAGCATTCGCAGCCTCGCAAACGCCACAGCGCTTCGCTGCGGCAGTGCTGGCCGCCTGATCGCAGAAGGGCCCCCAGCGGTCCCAGTTTGATCACAACATCTGTGCGAGCGGTCGTAGAGAATCGCCGTACATCATTGAACGCCGATTGATCGTCGTCGAGACGCGCCCCCACGGAGCCTCTGATGAATTCTCGTTTGAAGTCGGGATCGGTCACGATCCCGATGGCGCAGTCCCTTCCGGAAGACGATACCGCCGCCACGCCGATGCTCGGCGCCGGCGGGCGCACGGTCTCCGAAGCCATCGTGACGCGCCTCGTGGCGACGTTCGACGGCGCGTGCCTTCTCGGCGTCGGCCTCGCCACGATGCATTGGCACAGTGCGACCGTCGACTGGCGGCTGCAGGGCCTGGTCGTTCTGCTCGGCACCGTGCTGGGACTGAATTTCCTGCACCTTGCCGGTGCGCATCGCTTTGCCCTTTTCGATCGTCTCGATGGCGCGCTGCTGCGCGCCTTGCTGGGCTGGCTGAGCACGCTCGGCGCCCTGGTGCTGGCGGCAGCCTTCATCGATCCCATCACCGCCGCGGACGGCCCCTGGATGGCGACGTGGTTCGCCGGCGGCGTGGTCCTGCTCAGCGCCGGCCGTATCGTGCTCCGCCAGCAGATGCGGCGCTGGACCCGCGAGGGACGGCTGGGAGAAAGGGTCGCCGTGGTCGGCGCCGGGCCGATCGCCCAGCATCTGCTGCGCAACCTGGCCGGTTCGCAGGCGAACGCCAACCTTCGGGTTGTCGGCGTCTACGACGACGAGGCCGCGCGGCTGCCGCGCCGCTGCATGGGACACGAGATCCTGGGCACCGTCGACGATCTGATTGAAGACGTTCGTCGCCAGGGCATCGATACGGTGATCGTCGCCCTGCCGCTCGGCGCCGACCGCCAGCTGGTCGAGACGCTGAACAAGCTCAACCTCGTTCCCGTCGATGTCCGGCTCTGCCCCGATACGTTCGGCCTGCGCCTCGGTGCGGTGTCGGTGAGCCATATCGGCGGCCACACCTTCCTCAATGCCATCGACCGGCCGCTGCGCGACTGGCGATGGATCGCCAAGAGCATCGAGGATCGCGTGGTCGCAGCCGCCATCGTGACGTTGATCTCGCCGCTGCTGCTGGCGATCGCCATCGCGATCAAGATCGACAGCCCGGGCCCGGTGTTCTTCCGCCAGAAGCGCTACGGCTTCAACAATCGCCTGATCGAGGTGTGGAAGTTCCGCACCATGTTCCACAATCAGGCCGATGCCAACGCCGAGCAGCTGACGCGACGCGGCGATCCGCGCATCACGCGCATCGGTGCCTTCCTGCGTCGCACCAGCCTCGACGAGCTTCCGCAATTCCTGAACGTGCTGCGCGGCGACATGTCGGTCGTCGGACCGCGCCCGCACGCGACGGCCGCCAAGGCCGGCACCCTCCTCTATCAAGAGGCGGTCAAGTACTACGACGCCCGTCATCGCGTGAAGCCCGGCATCACCGGCTGGGCTCAGGTCAATGGCTGGCGGGGCGAAACCGATACCGTCGAGCAAATACGGAAACGTGTCGAGCATGACCTCTACTACATCGAGCATTGGTCGATCGGCTTCGACCTCAAGATCATCTTCCGCACCGCCTTCGGCGGTTTCACCGGCCGCAATGCCTTTTGAGGGGCGGCTGGGGCGATCGCCGCGTTGCCTGTGGCTGACCCTTGCGGATCCGGAGCCCCGTCACAACGGCCAGTTCATCTATTCGGGCGGGCTGATCGACGCCATGCGATCGGCCGGCTGCGAAGTCGAGGTGCTGGGGCTGCGTCGCGCCGAATCGGCCAAGGGCAATGGCTGGCGGGAGGACCATGTCGTCTGGTGGCTGCCCGACGACGAGCCCCATTCGCACTGGTCCAGCCTCACCTCGCCCCTGCCGCATATCGCGCATCGCTGCCGCACCGCCGGCATGCGTCGGACTCTCGATGAGTTGCTGCTGCACGGCGACTGGGACGGCATCGTGTTCGACGGCATATCGGTGGGTTGGGCACTGCCCCGGGTGCTCGACTACTATGCGGGCCGCCCCGGTCGTCCGCGCCTGATCTACGTCTCGCACAACCATGAGGAAAGCGTGCGCGCGCAGATCGCCAAGAGCCAGCCGCTGTTCCTCAAACGCCAGGCCGTCCGCCTCGACGCGCTCAAGGTTTCCTGGCTCGAACGCGACCTGGTCGACGCCGTCGATTTCGTCACTGCCATCACCCCGGAGGACCTGTCGCTCTATCGCCGTCGCCGTTGCGACAAGCCGATGGGCGTCCTGACACCCGGCTACTGCGGTCGCCGTATCGAGGACCGGCGGCTTTCCGCCGAGCTGCCGCGACGGGCCGTCATCGTCGGCAGTTTCGACTGGATCGCAAAGCGCATGAACCTGGCGGAGTTCGTCGGGATCGCCGACCCGCTGTTCGCCGCGGCACGAGCCGAGCTGCAGGCCGTCGGCAGTGCCGACGAAACCTTCCTGGCCCAGCTGCGGGCGAACGCCACCGCCACCGAGTTCACCGGCACCGTCCCCGAGATCGATCCCTATCTCGATCAGGCGCGGATCGCGATCGTGCCCGAACGCAATGGCGGCGGCTTCAAGCTCAAGGTCCTGGAGTACGTCTTCAACCGCATGCCGGTGTTCGCGCTCAGCGGCTCGTTCGCCGGCGTGCCGCTGCGCCACAACGACAGCGTCATGCTGTTCCCCGACCATGAAGCGCTGGCCCGCGGCGTGCTCGAGGCGATCGACGATCTTCCCCTGCTCAATCGCCTGCAGGAGCGGGCTTTTACCGTCTGCCAGAACCAGTTCGACTGGTCGAGCCGCGGCCGCCAGATCCTGACGGCAATCACCGAGTCATGACGGCAGCGGCGCCGTACTTCGACGCCTCGCCGGCTCGACGCCTCACGGCGTTCGATCTGCTATTGATCGTGATCTTTCTGGCGGGCCTCTATCTCGGCGTCGCGCTGCAGATCACCGAGAAGATCCCGCTCACCTGCGCACCGTCCGGTGCCGCCGGGCTGATCATGCTGTGGCGTCGCCGCGACGACATGCAGCCCAAGCATATTGCCGGCCTGCTCGGTGTCCTCGCGCTTTCGCTGGCCTGGATATTCCTGGCAACCGATCTCAATTACCTCAGCAAGCGCTTTACCGGCCTGGTGCAGTTCACCTACTCGCTGGTGATCGGCTACGGTTTCTTCCTCACCATCATACGGGCGGGGCGCCGGCAGTTCGCCAATATCCTGCTGGGCTTCTGCCTCTTCATCATCATCGGCTGCCTGCTCGAGAACTACGGAGGCCTGCGCGCCGTCAGCGACAAGGTGCGCGAGAAGATCTACGACGCGGGCATCGTCTACGATGCCGATCTGCGCGACCAGCTCCTCTATGGCCGCATCAGGCCGAAGCTCTTCACCTCCGAACCGTCGGCGGTGACGTTCGCCTATACCTACTACTGCTCGGTCTGGCTGCTGGTCAGCCCGTGGCGCTGGAAGCTTCCGGTCTATTGCGGGCTGGTCGGCCTCGCGATGGTCGTGCTGCCGGGGCCGACGCTGGTCCTGATGCTGCTGTTGGCGATCCCCTATCTCGTGCTGCTGTCCGGCAGCCAGCGCCGCCGCTCGCCCGTCCGGATGGCCGGCATGATCGCGCTTTCCGTCATCCTGCTGGGCGTCACGATCGTCGTGGGGCAAACCCTGTTCGCCAACCGGCTGGCCGAGCTGGCGCGCGGCGAGGATGCCAGCTTCTTCTACCGCTTCACCGGGCCGATGCTGGTGGCCTTCGACATCTTCCGCCATTACCCCTTGGCGGGCTCCGGCCTGACCGGAGAGACCTTCATCACCGACAACGTGATGAACGTCTATATGAACTCGCCCTCCTTCCAGGCCGCCTGGAAGATCCCCCGTATCGGCGACGTCCTCACCAACTATTTCTGGCTGCACTGGATCTATCTCGGCCTGATCGGCGGCGTGGTGATCATCGCCGCGATCTCCGTCTGGCTGCGCCTGCTCGGCGTGCCGAGCGTTCTCTACTGCTGGGCGGTGTGGGTGATCCTCGGGCAGGCATCGGGCTCGTATGTCGGCCCCAAGACCTGGGCGGTGCTGCTGATCTCTGCGGGGGCCTCGATCCTGAGCGTACGGGCCTCCCGCGACCACCAGGCACCGCGCCAATGGCAGGCCGCCAGACCAGCTACCAGCCCCCATCGGTTCGCTATCTGACGCTGGGTGAATCGACAGGGCACAAGCCCGCGCGCAGCCGGAAGGTCGCGAGAGTTCGCGACAAGTCCGATTGACGTAACGGCCCCCCGGCACGACCGGGAAGAGGCCCTGGCTCCATAGCTCGGTCGCAGCGGCATGCTCAGCCCGCAAGTACGACGGGCCTGGGGCTCCCGGAGTCGAGGGCGAAGCCTCCTTCCAGAGGGCCGAAGTTTCGCCTGGTAAGCAACAATATCTTCCCAAACACCCCAACAACAATCGCCCCGTCAAAATGGGCGCTTTGCTGCTCTCACCAAGAGCACCCACGCTTCCTGCGCAGGGCAAATGGAAGCACAAAATTGAACCACCCCTTCAATTATTCGGATGTGTTCACTGTCGATGTTGGCCTATGCTGGCCGGGCTTGAGAGAGCTCGATGCTTGTCATCCGGGAATTTTCGATGGATCTGACCGCACATCTTGGTGCGACGCCATCCAGATGCGCCGATCGGAGCGTTCATTCGTGCGGATACGCAGGATGAATATCGGCCTTCGCAATGCAAGCCTTCGTCGACTTGCCTATCTCGCCGCTGGCTTCGTCGTCCTGGTCTGCACGGCGATTCTTGTCCTCAGCACCCTGCGCGAATGGGGATTGCGACACGAGGCGTTGCGAGCCGCTGAAGTGGATGTCGCCAATGTCGCCCAATCGCTGCTCCAACATGCCGAGGACTCTTTCGAACTGGCCGACAGCCTGGTCCTGGGCCTCGTACACCGCCTGGAGGCGGACGGCCTGGGCCATGACGCCATCGTAAAGCTTCAGAACGACATCGATCTTCGCAAAGGCACGATGGGGCGAGTCCGCGGTCTTTTTGTCTACGACGAGACGGGTCGTTGGCTGGCAACGTCGGAGGCCGTCAATATTGCGGCGTTCAACAACAGTGATCGCGACTACTTCAAGCAACACCGAGCGTCGCCGGACAAGGGGCTTCTGATCGGCAAGCCTGTCAAAAGCCGATCGGGCGGACAATGGATCATCACCGCCTCGCGACGCTTCAATCATCCCGACGGCTCCTTTGCCGGTGTCGTGTTGGCCACCATCGATTCCTCTTATTTCTCGCGCTTCTACAAGGGCTTCGACCTCGGGCCCTCGGGCGTCATCACCCTGATGGAGAAGAGCGGCACCGTACTCGCACGCAGTGTCGACAACGAAACCTCCGTCGGCCGCGACCTCGCGAATACGCCGCTCATCAGGGACTTCAATTCTCGGCCGTCGGCGAGCGTCTATTACTTGAGATCGCCTTTTGACGGGGCATGGCGGCTGAGCTTCTACAAGCTGAGTGACCGGCTTCCGATCCTCATCCTCGCTACGGAACCAAAGGACGACGTCCTGGCATCGTGGCGCCATGAAGCGACAATCCGCATTACGCTCGTGCTTGGCTTGATCGTGCTGATCGCCGGCACGGGATTTTATCTGGTGCGCCAGTTGCTGGAGGGGCAACGCTTGGCGACGGTCCTGGCTGCCAAGGAGGCGGACTTCCGCTTGCTGGCCGAGGAGTCGAGCGACATGGTGATGCGCATCGATTTCGACGAGCGTATTCGTTATGTATCCCCCTCATGTCTTCGCGTTCTGGGTTGGAGTGCCGAGCAACTCGAAGGGACGCCCGCGCTGGCTGGAGTCAATGTCGAGGATCTGCCGCAGGTGCAGGAGACCGTCCGGGCCCTGAAGCAGGGCGACATCGAGGAGACCAAGCTCATCTACCGCACACGGCACCGGCAGGGTGGCGAGATCTGGCTGGAGACCGCCCTGCGCGCGACCCATCATCCGGGTACCGGAAAAATCGATGGTGTCGTAGCGATTTCGCGGGACATGACGGAACATAAGAATTTCGAAGAGAAGCTCGCGATCATGGCCACCCAGGACAGCCTGACCGGCCTGGCCAATCGACGCCATTTCGACGACAAGCTGCATGAGGAGTGGCGGCGCGCCGAGCGCCACGGAACGCCGCTGTCGCTGCTCATGATGGACGTCGACCATTTCAAGAAATTCAACGATCAATACGGCCATCAGGCCGGTGATTCGTGTCTGAAGGCCGTTGCCAAGGTCCTTGCTTCCGAAGCCCGACGCCCCTCGGATCTGGCGGCGCGCTACGGCGGCGAAGAGTTCGTGCTGCTGCTGCCGAGCACGGACGAGGCGGGCTGCGCGAGCGTCGCCGAGCGCTTGCGCGAGGCCCTGGAGAGCCTCGGCGTTCCGCATGCCCTGAACCCACCCACAAGGAGAGTGACGCTGAGCATTGGCGGTGCGACGGGCTGGCCCAATCCCGAAAGCTCGAGCAACCAGGCATCGCTGGTCGCCGCCGCCGACAAAGCGCTGTATGCCGCCAAGCATGCCGGCCGCGACCGTATCGTCATGGCGGGCCAGGTCGTTCCCTGGCGGGGCGCCGAAATCGCCTAGAATCGCCTGAGCTTGTAACGGCAATGTCGCCGTCTAAGGGCCGTCCGGCCCGAGCCGGCACGGTACGACTGCAATGAGGTAGGCGCAGGGAAATTGATGTCGGTCGATGTCCTAACGCTCTATCTGTTGAACTTCGTAGTCGCGTTCGTGATGGCCGGGATTTATTTCTTCTCCTGGTTTCATCATCGCGACATCCTCGGCGTACGCGGCTGGGCCACGGCCCTCTCGCTGGGCGCGCTGGGTTCCCTGGAGCTCAGCCTGCGAACGAACAGCTCGCCGATCCTGCTGGTCATCATGGCCAATTCGCTGGTCGTGGCCGGCTATGCCACCGTCTGGATGAGCGTACGCCGGTTCAACACCGGCGAACGTGCCCTCAACTATGCCGTCATCCCCACTTCCCTGTTCGTCGTCGTCTTCACCGCAGCCCTCCTGATCGGCACCGACGTCAACGTCCGCGTCGCACTCTGCTCGCTCACGATCGCGATCCTCTCCCTGCTCGCGAGCTGGGAGGTCTACCGGGCAAGACTCGGCGAGCCGCTGAACAGCCGGATTCCGACGGCCTGTGCACTTCTGCTCATAACCGTCGCCATGTGCGTCCGCATGGTCTTCTCTTTCCTCTCCGACCCGCCGGTCGGAGAGACGACGCCCTTCTACGATCCGACTCAGGGCATAACGCTGCTCGTCAATACGATCTGCGTCGTGGCGATGACGCTCGGCTTCCTTATGATGGCCAACGAGCGCCTGAGGCATCACTACGAGAAGCTCGCCAGTACCGACGAGCTGACGGACCTGCCGAATCGCCGCTTCCTCCTCGACGAAGGAGCTCGCCCGAGCGGGCCGGCCTGCGTGCTGATGATCGACCTCGACCATTTTTCCGAAGTCAACGCGACGTTCGGCCATGCCGGTGGCGATCAGGCCCTCATCGCCTTCGCTCGCCTCGCACGCCAGCAGCTTCGGCCCACGGATCTGATTGCCCGCTATGGCGGCGAAGAATTCTGCGCGCTGCTGCGCGGTGTCGAGGAGCCGGAAGCCCTGCGAATCGCCGAGCGGTTGCGCGCGGCCATTGGCGACATGTCGATCGATGTCGACGGCCGGCCGCTTCGCATCACCGTCAGCATCGGCATGGCGAAGCTTGACGGGGACCTGGGAACGGCGATGCGCAAAGCCGACGTCGCGCTCTACCGGGCCAAGGCGTTGGGCCGCAATCAGGTCCAGGGTTCGCTGGAACCGTAAGGTCTAGCCGGCTTTGGGAGCCCGGTACCGGCCGGCATTCGTCACGCCAGCGATCCAGCCCGTCACCCGATCGGCGGGCATCGGTCGTGCAATCAGGAATCCCTGGGCGAAGTTGCAGCCGAGCGCCTCCAGCATGTCCCACTGCTCCTGCGTCTCGATGCCCTCGCCTGTCAGCCCGACTCCCTCGCGGACCGCAAGAGAGGCGAGCATCGAGACGATGTCCCTGGCTTCCTGGTCGTCGGGCAGCCGGGCCACCAGGCCGCGATCGATCTTCAGGTCGCTGAACGGATAGTATTGCAGTCGCCCGAAATCGGAATAGCCGACGCCATAGTCGTCCATCGATACCCCGACACCCGCCTCGCGTACTCGCGCCAGCAGGTCGCGCGCAACCGCCGGGTCGGGCGCCCGTTCAGTTTCCGTGAGCTCAAGAATGAGCGCGCGCGGATCCGCGCCTCTTGCCTCCAGCAAGGCGAGAATGTCGTCGGCGGTCTGCAGCGACGTGAGAACGAGTGCGGACACATTGACGGAAACCGAAAGGGACAACCCTTCCCTCTTCCACGTCACCTGCTGATCGACGGCCCGCGCCAGCACCTCCCATGTGAGGGAGATGATGGCGCCGGACCGCTCGGCCAGACCGATGAACCCGTCCGGTTGCATCAGGCCGTACTCGGGATGCCGCCAGCGCACCAACGCTTCGGTCCGGCGGACCACGCGGTCCGACATGGAAACGATGGGTTGATAGTGCACCTCGATCTCGCGGTTGGGCAGCGCATCGAGGCCGCGCGCGGCGAGGTCGGCATTGGGATTGTGCTTGTCGCGGCCCTCGAGCGCGGCCAGTCGCGCCGCCAGGGCAGACAAGGAAAGAGGCTTCGCGAGAATACCGACGACATCCAGGCCCGCCCGAATGGCATTCCGTCGAATGGCGTCGAGGTCCGCCGCCTCCAGAGAGCCGACCAGAACGGTTCGCGGCCGCCAACCGGTACTGAGCGTAGCGATGACTTGCAGGCACTGCGCGCGCCCGAGCTCGACATCGAGGAACAGCCAGTCGAAATGGCGTCCCTGCAGGAAATCGGGCAGCTCCTCGGCCGAGCGGATGGTTCGGGCGGAAAAATCGAGAGTGATCGCCCTTTCGACCAGCTCCGCCCTGAATTCATCATCACCGCTGACCACGAGGGAGCGGAACTTGTGCGGCATCAGACGCGCCCGGTCGAGAGTGGCCAGACGATGTTCTCGAGGCCACGAACATCAATGTATCGGACCGGGTCGGCCACGTCATGACCCATTGCGCCACGACGTCTTATGCAACCCTCCGTCGCGAGCAGCCGGTCAGGTACGTTTTGCACGCGGCGCTTCTTGACCTGCGAGGTTCGCGAGCAGCTTGAGGCTGGCGGAATAGTAGTCGTCGTCGTCGCCGATTGCGGCAACCGGCGCCGCCCCCTTGGCGCCGTCGGCCACGAATTGCGTGACCGCCGCCACTGCAGCATAGCCGCCGCTGGACGGGAACGGCGCCACCGCGCCATTGTCGAGATTGATCCAAGCCGGCGGGCGCCCCCCGAATCTCGGCGTCCGCCACGCCGTCACGAAACGGCCGAGGCGGGAGGCCTGGTTATGCCAGGCCAGATAGAGCGGGATGCGAATGGCATCGAAACCGAAATACGGCTTCCAGTCATCGGCGACCCGGAAGGCCTGGTTTCCGAACAGCAGCCAGTCCGGCGGAAGCCGGTAGTCGCCGAAGGCCGCATTGTCGAGCAGCCACAGCCCATCGGCTTCGAGGCGCCGCCAGCGGCCCTGATCCCCCGCATGCTCGGCAAAATCGTGAATTGCCGGCCATACATAGTAGGAGAGATTGACCACATACCGATTGCCGCGCGCAAAGCCCTGGGCGCCCGGCAACAGGATCAACCGCCCCTGGAACTCGACCGCGAGCCGGTCCAGGACGGCGGACTGGATACGCCGCGACGGCTGCAACCAGCGCGGCTCGTTCCATTTCGCGGCAGCGCGCGCCAGCGCCCAGGCGATCAGGATGTCGCCGTCGGCCGCATTGTTCTTGTCGGGAACGGGATCGTTCGTGTTGGGTGACCAGCGCCAGGAGAACAGACCGTCCCCGCGCTGCAGGGACTTCGATGTCCAGTCCCAGATCTTCGCGAAGGTTTCCTTGTCGTCGTAGCTTTGGGCAAAGAGAAGCCCCCAGCCCTGGCTCTCGGAATGGCTGACGTTGTTGTTGCCGCTATCGATCACCCGCCTGTCGTCGACCACGAACCGGCGCTTGAAGGTCTGCCAGTTTTGATCTGCTGCGGCGGCGGTGGAACAGAGCGAAAGCGCCGCAAGACCGATGCCCGCTTTCAGGAGCCGCCGGCGCGAACCACCTGGTACCCAACCTCGATCCATGGCTACGAGCCGGACCGTTCGTAACGAAAGACCAGCGGTGGATAGGGTCCGTTGCCGCGTTCGACGAGGCGCATCGAAAGGCCCGGCCGCGCGGCCTGCTGCATCAGCCAGCCCTCCAGAAGCGCTTCGAGAATGGCGGCGAACGCCGTCTGCGCCTCGACGCCTCCGAAGTACGGATAGCCGATGACGACGAACTCGAGCGCCTTCTCGGCCTCGTAGATATCGACCTGCCCCCAGTCGAGCGTCTGCAACCCGGCATTCATCGCCGCCTTGAGGTCGGCAAGCGAATTGGCGACCGGAATGGACTGTTCCTTGGCGATGGCCGCGCCGACACCGGCGAGGATGCGCAATGCCTGCTCGTCTCCCGCGACCTGCGACAGTGCGGTCGCCAGCCCTTCCATGAAAATCCGCCATTGCGGCGGGGAAGAACGTCTGGCGGCTACGCCGAGCGTCATCGCATCGAATGAATTGTTTGCGGGGCGGACAGCCATCGAAAGTCCGTTCTGAAGCCGAGCTAATTGAATGCGCTTTTCAGGAATAGCAGAATTGTGCCCTGATCGTACTGATATGCGTTGTCGAAATTGGCCTTGGCACCGATCGAAGTCTGCTCAGTCACTGCATATTCGAAGCCCAGTCGCAGGCCGAAGGCGATACCCGTGTTGGTTTGCGACGGGAAAATGGGCGCAAACGGCGTAACCCCGCTCGACGCCAGAATGTTCGCGGTGTTTTGTAAACTATAGCTGGTGGGAAAGAATTGTGCCGAACTTTGCTGGATGCTCTGCACACCAATGGTCGCGCCGGCATTGTACTTGAACTTGCCGGAGGTCTCCGACCAGTCGATGGGGAAGGTCAGGCTGTAGAAGCTCTGCGGGCTGAAGTAGCCACCTTGGCCGTAGGTAAAGTAGCTGAGGTTCTGGTTGTAGCTCAGGTAGGTCGCCGAAATGCCGATCTTGAGCTCCTGGTTCTCGTCCTTGATGGGCCGATAATAGGCGCCTGCCGTGAACTCGTAGGACTGATTGGCCGGAACGTTCGAGCCCGTGTAGTAGCCGTAGGCGAACTTCGAATAGATACCCAGCGAGGTATCGTCGTAGCTCACGATCGCTTCGCCGCCGTTGCGCACCACGGCGCCCCAGGTCAAGCCGGTGATGGGGTCGCTCACGCCGGCGTAGGACAGCACGGAATCGGTGACCGGCCGCCGCGACGCCTCGAGCTTGATGTTCATCTTGTCGCCGAGGGGCTGGTTCCAGGCGATTCCGCCGACGATGTTGGCGATCGGAAAGCCGAGCGGCGTGCTTCCGACATCTGCACTGAGACGCCCCCACTCCAAGCCCATTCCAAACGCCACGCCGGTGGCGCGGGCCGAATTGGGGGCCAGGACACCGGCCAGTCCGACGATCGCATTTGCGCCATAGCGCGACAGGGTCGACGGGTCGGCGGCGATCGAACCGGAATCGACTGTTACAGGCATGAGCTGCGGGACGAGCGCCGCGTTGCCGACGGGAATACGGGCCTTGAGCGGCACGTTGAGCTCGGTGAGGCGGCCGAGGCCCGATTCGCCGGACCGGCCGCGGAAACCCAGCCCGGCATCCACAGTGATCGACATGGCCTTTTTCAACGAGGTCAGCTCGCGATCGATCTCGCGGCTCAGCGGATCGGTGTCACCCAGCGAACTCGACGGCGCGCCGGGTGTCCCCGGCAGCGGCGGTGCCGCCGCGGTCGCCGACGCGCTCGTCCCGCTGTCCCCGCCCGGCCGACGCAGCGGAACCAGAGGATTCTGCGCCATCTGGACAGGTGCGCGTACCGGCGCCGCCTGCGCCATCAGGACGGCAGGCGTCGCCAGCGACGGCCGATCCAGCGACATCACGTCCGTCTGAGCGGGCGCGCCATCGGTGCTGGCAGCCGACGGCTTGTCCGCGGCGACCCGCCGTTCGAATTCGGCCATTAGGGCGGCGTCATCGCTCCGGCGATCGGGTCGAAGAGACATCATCGGCGTGGCATTGCTCGCCACATTGCTCCCCGCCGGTTCGACGGCCGCACGCTCGACCGCCACACGCCCGACAGGCGCGTCGCTTGCCGGCGCGGGCACCGGAGCCGGGACCAGCTCGGTCTGACGCAGGCCGCGATTGAGCTGCTGGGCCCTCTCGAGGGCGCGCTTGGCGCCTGTCGTATCGCCCTGCGCGCGCATCAGTCGCGCCTGGACCATGTAGAGGCGCGGGTTTTCCGGCTGCAGGCGCAGCGCCTCGCCGAGCCAGACATCTGCCCGCTCATAGCGCTTGAGATCGACGGCGATATTCACGGCTTGCTGGAGCGTATCGGCATCGGCCGGAGCGGACACCATGATGCCGTCGAGAACCTGGATCGCCTGTTCGCTGAAATTCGAATCCTTGTAGACCCTCGCCAGCGCCAGCCGGGCGGCGACGCTGGGCGACGGGCCGGAGACATACGGCAGCAGCGTGTCGTAGGCCGCCGTCAGGTTCCTCTGGGTACGCAGCCGGTCGGCCTGCTGGATGGCCAGCGCCTCCTGGAGGTTCCCGACATCCCGGCCGGTGGTACCCTTGGACATGCGCGCCAGCAGCGTGTTGGCCTCGGCGTCCTGGCCCGCCTCCAGGGACGCGTAGAACATCGTGCGCAGCGTGTCGGTGTTGAGGTCGTTGCGGGCCATCAGGCGGCGGACGATCGCCATCGCCTGGGCGCGTTCACCGATCTTGGCCAGCGCCAGCGCCGCGTTGGCCTGCTGCGAAGGCGTCGCCTGCGGGGCATTGGCGCGCGCCGCCAGCGTGGCGCGGGCGCTGGCATCGCCTGCCTTCGCCGCGGCGATCAACTGGTCGGTGTCGCCCGCGTTCCTGAGGTCGTTGCGCAGCGTGTTCATCCGCGCCGAGCGCTGGCTGACCGGGATCTGGTCGAGCAAGGCAACGGCCTCGCCGGTGCGATGCTGCTCGGAATAATAGACCGCCGCTGCATAGAGGCTTTCCGGCCGTCCGCTGGTAACCAGCTCGTCGATCAACGGTTGGGCTTCGGCGACCCGGCCCCTCCTGGCCAGGAACTTCGCGAGGTCGTAGCGAATCCACGGGCTCGACGGATCCGCGCGCAAGGCTTCGCGATAGAGCTGCTCGGCGCGCTCGGGGTCCGACCGCTCGAGGCCGGCGGCCTGGACGCGCAGGCGCTGTGCGGCTTCCTGGGCGCCGTTGGACTGGATGCGGTTGCGCGTCGACGCATCGATGTTGGCAAGCAGCGGCTCGCTGCGCGTGTCGCGCCCCTGGGCCGTCATGACCTGATAAAGGCCGGCCTGGGCTTCCTTGTTGCCGGGGTCGCGATTGAGGGAATCGCGGTAGTAGCCCTCGGCCTCGCGCTGCTTGCCCTGGCGGCGCAGCAGATCGCCCATCAAAGCCTGGGCCACCGCGCGTTCCTTGGTCGTGCCGGTATGGTCGGCCAGGGGGCGCAGGATCTTCTCTGCCTGAGTGAGGTCGCCGCGATCGCGCAACGCGACGGCTTCCCGATACGATAGCCAGAAGTTTGCCGCTTCGAGTGCCGGCGCCCAATCGGCCGCCCGGCTGGGCGCCAACTTGATGGCCTTGTCGAGCTGGCTCTTTGCATCGGCAAAGCGTTCCTGCCGCAACCGCACGATACCGATGCCGGCAACCGCGTCCGCGTTTGCGGAATCGGACTGCAGGACGCCTTCGAAGCGGGCAACGGCCTGGTCGTTCAGGCCCTGGTCCGAGAGCCGATAGGCTTCGGCGAGGGCAGCGCCCAGCGGATCCAGTCGCACCGGCCTTTGCGCGTCGGCGAGCTTGTCGCGCACGACCGTGTCGCCGGGGAAACGCTGGAGGTAGGAGTCGAAGAACGGCTTGTCGTGCGGCCCGACCGTGAGCCAGAGCATGGCCTGGCGCATCGCTTCGAACGAAGCCTGCCCGACGGCAGGATCGCTCGCCAGTTCCGCCAGCAGGACGATGCCTTCGCGGCGCGTCTGTTCGTTGTAGGTCAGGATGCGGGCATAGGCGAACTTGGTTCGAGAGGTCGCGTAGCTGCGCTCGGCGAGCGCTTTGAGCCGGATCCGCGCCTCCTCCCAGCCGGCGCCCGTTCCCGCCAGCGTTTCGTAATATTCTACGGCGAGGTCGAAGGGCGGCGGGCCACCGCGAAAGGCTCGCTGATAGAGTGCGATGGCGCGATCATAGGCGCCGGCGGCGGCAAGACGGCGGGCTTCGGCCAGGCTGACCTCATCGGTCTGCCCGACCGCCATCGCGCGTTCGAGTTCGGCGGCACGCGCGTCGCGGGGATCGATCTGACGCAGGCGTGCGATCGTCGCGCGGACCTGCTCGAAACGCTGATTCTGCAGCTCGATCGAGCCAAGCTGGAACAACGCCTCGGCATTGTCGGGCTGGCTTTCGAGGATCTTGCGCAACGACTGCGCAGCAAGGTCGGGGCGATTGCGCTCCCGCCACATCGACGCCTGCTCGAACAGCAGGCCGTAGATCGACGACGATGAAGGTTCGGCCGTGGTCGGCGGCGCCGCCAAGGCGTCGCCCGACACGGACAACACGGCGACCGCACCGGCGAGCACGCTGGTAAGTCGTCCGCTACGCTCCGAACGCGCCGTCCTTCTCATCAGACCCCAAACTTGGTCAGCTTCCGTCCGACAACGTTCGGGAGAGAAGCCGGTTAGCCCTGTGCGCCGAGAATCGTTCAATCGTTACGGCGAAGATGAATATAACACAAACAACGCAAATGAATGTAGCAAGCTCAAAAGATCCGGCAAGCCATTGAATTCGCCACCAAATTGGCAGCCCGCCGACGAATTTCCTGATCCCGGACGTGTAGAATTCGCCCTTGCTGCCTGTCAGGTAATAGAAGTCGCCTTGCACCTTGGCGACCATCTCCGGGTCGCCGAGATGGTTGCTCATATCGACCAGGGCGGCCGGCTGGGTACCGCCGACCATGACCACCAGCCGATCCGCATCGAGTGGCGACCAGAAGCTGGAAAGGAAGGCGTAGGGCTTGCCGAGATTGGCCTTGGCGAGTTCCGGGGCGGCGCCGCGATAGTACGGCGCGCGCGGATCGGTCGGCTGGAACTGACGCTGCAGGAAGCTGAGGCCGGGCGCCGCCGTGACGCTGGTCGGCGTGATGTGGACCGAGTTGAAGGACTCCCATCGCTTGAGCAGCGGCTGGGTGGAATTGAGCCCGATGACGATGAGATCCCGATCGGCCACCGAGTCGACCTGGGCAGCGTCGACGACCTTGTAGCGGGTCGGCGACACGCCCGTGGCATCCGCCATCATGCCCAGCAGGTTCAGAAACGACTGGACCTCCTCCGCCGACGACGCTTGCGGCATCACGAACGCGGTGGTCGCGAGGTCGGCATAGCGGGTGAACGGGAAGCCCGCATTGGCGAACAGCGCCAGGTTCGGAAAAGCGGCGAAATGGGCGACGGGGCTGAGATCGATCGTCGAGTCGGGATCGATGCCGGTGCGTTCGCTCCAGTCGAGCATTTCACAGTCGGTATTCGCCTTGGCCCGCAGCTCGAACAGGAAATCGAGATGGTTCTGGCTCTGCAGCTGGAAGGCCGGGAGCAGCACCTGGCTGACGCGGTCCTCGGCATTTCCCGGGAGCAGCCATTCCTTCAAGCGCGACAGCACCTTCAGCTTGGGTTCCAGCGGTATCTCGCCGACGGTGCGCTGGTTGAGGTCGACGAAGACGCGTGAATTGCCGGGATCGATCCAGCTGTCGTCGGCACGACGGATGTGCAGGTACATCTTGCCGCCCGAAAGCGCGCCGAAGAACAGATCGGGTGCCGTACGGAAAGACACGCGGGGCGAATCGACCAGCCGACGGCCGTTGATAGCGCCGCCATCGCCGAGCTCGCCGAGCCGCACCGGTCGATTGCTGGGAATCCACTTTGGCGCATCATACGCCTGCCGCGGCGGCGGCAACGGCGCGTTGGCGGCCGACCAGCCGCCGCTCAGACGCGATGGGGATGTCGCCAGGGTCGCTGCGGCGGCCTGCAGTTGCTCGGCATTCTCGCCGATGATCAGCAGCAGCTTGCTGTCGACCTGCGAGGGATTGGCGACCACTGCAACACGCGGACCTTCGCCGGGAATGGCGGCAACCCCCGGAGGATAGTTGCCGCCCGCCACCAGGACGACGGCATTGCCGGCCGGCAGGCCGGTATACTGCACCGGAAACGACGCCCCCTTGTTGCCCGCGATCAGACCGAAATATCCGGCAGCCATGCCGGCAGCCTGCAGCACCCCCGGCTCCGGATCGGACGGCAGCACGAAGGGCAGGCTGAGGGGCAGCGGATCCTTGGGATCGGCAAAGGGACGCGGCAGCGATGCCAGGTCGTCTGCAGTCGGTAGCCGCGTCGTGCTGAGATAGACGAACGTCGCGGGTTCGATATTCACCCAGATCGCCCTGTCGCGATCGAGCGTGCAGGCTTTCGCGCCCTGGCCCTTGAGGGCGAAGCGGAATTGCAGGCGGTTGTCGGTCGACAGCAGAGCCGGCGTGAAGGTGAATTCGGCGCGCGATTTCGGCCCTCTCGCCTTTCCCAGGGCGACGGAACCGATCGGCTCATTGTTGAGAAATACCTGGAGCTCGCCGTCATCGCGGGCAACGGCATTCGAATAGCTGAAGACGAGGCTCATGCGCGCTGCGACGAAGGCGTCGTCCTGGCGGGTCGTGAAGGAAATGCCGACCTCGGCAACGGCGCCTTCGAGATGAAGCGCCTTGCTCCGCAGGTCGCGCAGACGGATGAGCTGGCTGCGACCTTCCGCAACTCCCGTGAACATCGGATAGGCCGCCATCGGGGGTGCCGAGAAAGGCGGCAGCATGTCGGGCCGGCTCGGTCCGGGGGACGGGACAGGCGTCGCCGTCCCAGCCGGAGCTGCCGGCGGCAGGCCTGCGGACGGCGGCGGCCCTGCTGATGGGGGCGGTACGGGCGCTGCAGGCACGGCGGCGGGCGGCAGAGTCGCAGCGGGTGCAGTCGGTGGAAGGGCCTGCGGTGCTGCCGGTCGTTGAGCGCCCGCCGGTACCGGATTGGCGGCAGGCGGTATTGTCGGCGGCACGATGGGCGTTGCCACGTTCGCCGGCGGCATCGGCGTCGTCGTCGGCAACGGGGGCTGCTGCCGCAGGCCCGGCGCATCCGGTGCCGGAATGACGGCTACGCCCGACGGTATGGGCGGCAGGCTGGACGGAAGCTCGAACTTCGGCGTGAGCTGAACGGGCTGCGCGGATTGAAGCGACGGCGGATTCACTTGCGGCGGAAACAAATTCGTCGGCTGCGAATCGGCACCCGTCCGCGGACCGATATCCTGTTGCCCTACGGCAGGAGTAATGATCGCGAAAACAAGAGCCATCGCTGCGCGACGGACTGTTGCAATCCTCACGTCGACCTCGACGGCGCCGGAAGCTGTTGTTGTACCGATGGCCGGGAACGGCGGAGATTGCGGGCGGCCATGCCGGCCAGGCCGCGAATGGCCCCCGAGAGATCGATCAGGGATTTTCCGACAGTGTCGGGCGGCCGGTCGTCCCAGTTGAGCCAGGCATCGGCGCGTCCGAACACGGCACTGACGATCGTGCGCTCTTCTTCCAGCGACGTCGGCATGAACTCGATGCGCACCTCACGGCCGCTGACGGCAACGACACGGGCGGGAACACTGGAGACGTCGTCGATCTGTTCGAAATTGATGACGACCTCTTCGTTCATCGCCACCTCGGTTGCGACGTCGTCCATCCTCAGCAGGCCACCGCCGAGGGAAAGGTCCTCGGTACGTCCCATCAACGACCGGCGACCGTCGAAGTAGAGGGCGATCGGCTGCCTGATCCGCACGCGCGGCTGGGCCCTGACCTGCCGCCTCTCCCGACCGACAGCGAGCGCGGCGAATACGGTGAAAGCGCTATAGAAGCACCAGAACAGGTTCATCCAGAGAACGGGAGCGTCGCCCGGGAACAGCTCGGTGAAGAGAAGACGATAGAAGCCGACGCCGATGGCGGCCATCAGCACCACGGCAAGGATCATCAACGGCCGCATGATGGGCGTGTCGTAGAGCTCCTTCTCCAGGATGCCGCCCTTGCTGGTGACGTTGAACTTGCCGGCCTTGGGGTTGATCAGCGCCAGCAGCGTCGGCCCCATGATGTGAAACAGCAGCACGTTGTCGTAGATCTCGCCCCAGAACGAGTAGCGGTACCGGCCGTCGAGCCGCGACTGTGTGCTCAGCGTGTGGAACAGGTGCGGTCCGGCATAGGCCATGACCATCAGCGCGCTGGCCACGATGATATTCTGCGACGTCAGCAGGTAAGCCACCGGCGCCGTCAGGAAGACGAAGCGCGGCACCGGGAACAGGAAGTACATCATCGCATTCAGGTAACAAATGCGCTGTCCGATACTCAGGCCCCGCCCCAGCAACGGATTGTCGGTGCGGAAGATCTGGATCATGCCGCGCGCCCAGCGCATGCGCTGGCCGATATGGATCGAAAGCCTCTCGGTCGCCAGGCCGGACGCCAGCGGCCAGCGGAGATAGGCCGTGTTCCAGCCGCGGCGATGCATGCGCAGCGAAGTGTGGGCGTCCTCGGTCACCGTCTCCACGGCAATGCCGCCCACCTCATCGAGCGCCTCGCGGCTCAGCACCGCGCACGAGCCGCAGAAGAAGGTCGCGTTCCAGAAGTCGTTGCCGGGCTGGATCAGGCCGTAGAAGAGCTGGCCTTCGTTCGGCACCCGGCCGTAGGTGCCGAGATTGCGCTCGAACGGATCGGGCGAATAGAAATGATGCGGCGTCTGCAGCATGCCAAGCTTGCGATCGCGCAGGAACCATCCGACGGTCATTTGCAGGAACGCCCGGGTCGGGATGTGGTCGCAATCGAAGATGGCGATCAGCTTGCCCTTGGTGATCGTCAGCGCGTGATTGATGTTGCCGGCCTTGGCATGCTCGTTGGTCGGCCGGACCAGGTAGCCGCAACCTGCCTCCTCGGCGAAGCGCTTGAACTCCGGTCGGCGCCCGTCATCGAGGATGTAAACTTTGAACTTGTCGGCCGGGTAATCCATGACCATCGCCGCCAGCACGGTCGGCTTAACGACATCGAGGCTTTCGTTGTAGGTCGGAATGTAGACGTCGACCGTCGGCCACTCCTGAACGTCGGCGGGCAAGGGCGCCGGCTGTCGCTCGAGCGGCCACAGGACCTGGAAATAACCGATCATCAGCACGATCCAGGCATAGACCTCGGCGGCATAGAGGCCGTAACCGAACATCATGTCGAAAGGATCGACGAAGCCCAGCGTCTCGGTCGTTCGCCACCACAGGTAACGGGTCGAGACGAGGGCCGACAAGGTGACGATGACCAGAGTCGCCAGGCGGCTCTTGAAGCGGTTTACGAGCAGAAAAATGAAGGCCGTAAAGACGCCGAAGATGGCCTGCGTCTGCAGATCGAAGGGGGTGATGACGACAAAGGCTGCCGGCCCCAGGGCGACGATCGCGACAAACAGGTAGAAAAGCCTCGTAGCGATCGAGACTCGCCGGTTTGGGTTTAGCTCGACATTGCCGAGTGAGGTCATCGCAGCTCAGGTTCCATGCTGTCGACAAGCAGTCCTTGCACCGCCGCGGCCAGGCCGCGCACGTCGGCCGCCGCCTTGCTCGTCGGCGCGCGATCGATCACCAGCTGCTGATGTGCCACGGCTTCGCCGAAGCTGTCGTCATAGTTCACGATGCCGAGCATCGCCTGCCCCAGCCGTCGCCGCAGCAGGGCGGTCACGTCGCGCGTCAGCTTGCGACGCATGTCGACGAGGTTGAAGACGTATCGCACCTGACGGCGCGCTCCCTCCGGCGTCCGCCCCAGGAAGGCCTGCGATTCCACCGAAGGCAGCAGCGATACGGACGTGGCGTCGGCTTGCAGGATGACGATGTCGAGAGTCGAAATCGACCGGGTCTGCTCGAGGAAGATCGAGGGGCCGGGTGGCGTGTCGATGACGATGACGAAGCCACGCTCGACAAAGGGAGCCACCGTGTTGGCCAACCAGCTGCCGTCGCGGGCCAGATGCTCCGTCACGGCATGAAGCTGGGGCGGCGTAACCTGCCCGAACGGCAGGACGAGAAGGTTGTTGCCGGCCGGCAGCACGCCCTCACGGATCGAACGTCCGTGGACCAGGCAATGCGCCCAACCGCGGTCATCGGCAAGCTGGATGCCGGCATGCAGGCGGAGCGAGTTCTGAACGTCGAGATCGACGACGAGCACGCGCAAGCCGGAGCGCGCCAGCACGCCCGCGACATTGATGCTGAGAGAGGTCTTGCCTACACCGCCCTTGGGCGAACAAAAGCAGGCGACGGACATCAACGCGCCAATCGGTCGAAGAGCCCGTTGAGACTGCCCGTCGACGGCGGCGTCGCCGACTGGTCGACAGGCTGGGTGATGATGCGGCGGATATCGTCCAATGTTCTCAACGGACCACGCGACGCTGAGGCCGGCGCCGGTCCCACCGGCCCCGGATGCTGCCTGGGTGCTGCGTCGCGCCCACTCTTGCGATCGGCGACCCTCGCCGCCTCCATCCCTGGCATGCGATCGAAAACGTCGGCCAGCAGATCGTTGCCTGTGCTCGCTCCCACTGCAATCGGCGGCGGTTCCCGCTCCGAATCAGGCGACGCTTTGCCAAAAACGGCGTCGATCAGTGGGGCCGACATTTGATGCGAGGCGCTTTCAAATTCCCGATAGGGAGTGCCGGTGCGACCTGTTGCATCCAGGAGATGGGCGACGTCGTCGTTGTTCTTAATCGTCATGTCCGAATGTCCAGCTGGTAACTTCCATATACCATCAGTCGCGGCCCGTCACAGCGGGGAGACACAATATACGCGATCCTCGCGTCGACTTAAGAGCTCATTTCAGATGCATAATCACCCTGAGTGGCCGCTAACCTATTGGCTATACTAACCAAATGTCTTCTGCGTGATTGCTCCAGGCGAAATGACTGCCCAAGCGAACGCCGCTGATCCAGCCATCGTCATCTTTCGAACTGAAGACAGCGGGTCTGGTGTTCGCAGGCACCGGGATGCCCCTTCCCGAGGCTATCGAAGTGGCGAAGGCAAGAGGCAGGCACTCTGACAGGGCAGACCTGATTGGGTCTTCCGGCGCCTGTTCAAAAGAATGAGCGGCCACTCAATTGGAACCGCTGCATGGCTCCAATTGAGCGCACGCCGCTCTATCCGATCCTGACGAGGTTCTGGTTTGGCAACGGGCCGCCGGGAAACTGCGCGAGCTTGCCGCCGACGGCGAGGGAACCAAGGTCGATGCCGGCGAAACCCAGGCGATCGATCAACGCTCCAACCTCGGCTTTCGCGGCGCTGTCGTCGCCGGAGTAGAACAGCACACGGCGACCGCCGTCGACATGGGGATCGCCCGCCAGGACCTCCGCCCGCAAATGGTTGAACGCCTTCACGACGCGCGCGCCGGCCACCAGGTTGGCGACCACCTCACTCGAGACCAGGCCATGCAGATCGAGCGGCTTGTACAGGGGGGCTTCGACCGGATTGTTGGCGTCGATGACGATGCGCCCGTTCCAGGCCGGCAGGCCCGCCAGGGCACCCGGCAGTTTCGACCAGTTGACGGCGATCAGGACGATATCGGCGGCGGCCGCGTGTTCGCGCGTGCCGGCCTCGATGATCGAGCCGAAAGCGGCAAGGGACTCCTTCAACGATTGCGGGTCTCGGCTGTTGGCGATGGTTGCGGCGATGCCGGCGCGCGCCAGCGTCTTTGCGACCGCGAGGCCGATATTTCCGGCTCCAATGATACCGATGCTCATGGTCCTATCTCCTGTCGTGCGATGTTCTAGGCCCTGGGCGTCCCGGCGAGAGCGCCGAGCTGCTGCAGGAGAGAGAAGAGATTGGCCACGCCCCAATGCTCGGCGATCTTGCCGTCGCGCACGCGCATCACGTCGACGGTCTCGAACTGGATCTTGCGGCCGGTCGCGGCGATGCCGAAGAAGTCGCCTTTGTGGGTGCCGTGGTAGGTCTTGTAGGTCGTCACCCGGTCACCATCGGCAAGCTGCCAGTGAATGTCGGCGTGGAAGTCCGGAAAGGCGGCGCGCAGGACCTTGTAGAGCTCGCGGGCACCTTCCTTGTCGGGCGTGCGTCCCGGTTGTGGCGTATGGTCGAGAAAATCGTCGGCGAAAAGCTGCTCGAACAGGTCGAAGTTTCCCCCGCCCTGCACTTCCTCGGTGTTTCGCCGAATAACGGCCTTTGCCTCTTCGCTTACGCTGGTCCTGGTCATGGCGCCCTCTGAAGGTGATTGGTGAATGCCTGATGCGCGGCGACTATCGCCGGGAAATTCCCCTTGGATTAGCCGGGAATAAATGGAAAGACTTACAAGCAACCATTGAAGGAGAGGTGGTCTGGAGACGCTCGCCAACCTCGAATCGTTTGTTCGCAGCGCTAAAGGCGCCAGTTTCTCCGCCGCGGCGCGTCGGCTCGGCCTCACACCGGCCGCTGTCAGCCGCAACGTGGCGATGCTGGAGCGCAATCTGGGTGTCCGGCTGTTTCACAGGAGCACGCGCAAGCTGACGCTCACGGATTCGGGCGAGCGCTTCCTTCTCGCCATCAAGGACAATCTGGAGGGACTTCAGCAGGCCATCTCGGGCGTGGCGACGGACGGCGGCGAGCCGGCGGGCGTGCTCAAGGTCAGCATGGGCCTCACCTTCGGAGCGGACTACATCCTGCCGCTGATGCCGGCCTTCCTGGCCCGCTACCCCGGCATCAGGCTCGATTGGCAATTTGCGACGCGGCAGGTCGATCTGATCGCCGAGGGTTACGACGCCGCGATCGGCGGCGGGATCGAATGGCAGGCAGGCATCGTCTCACGGGCGCTGGCGCCGCTGCACCTGATTGCGGTGGCCTCGCCGGAATATCTCAAGACTCGCAAACCGCCGACTGATCCCGCCGACCTTGCGCATTACGACGGAATCGCATGGCGCTCGTCACGCACCGGGCGGATTCGCGAACGCCTCATGCGCAATGCCGCGGGTGCCGAGATCCCCGTCAGGCTGGCGGAAACGATCGTCCTCGATGACCCCGAAGCGACCTGCCGGGCCGCCCTGCTTGGCCTTGGCGTGACATTGATCGCCGTGAGCCACGCTCTGCCGCATCTGGAACGCGGCTCGCTCGTGCGTCTCCTGCCGCAGTGGTACAGCGACGGAGGGCCGATCTCCCTCTACTACGCGACCCGCACGCTGCTGCCGTCGAAGACGCGCGTCTTCGTCGATTTTGTCGTTCAGGCCTTCAAGCGTGACCGACTGGCCGAACGCTTTGCCGGCAGTCTCGGCTAAGGCGGGCTGCCCTGGGCCGATCATGGCAAAGCGCAAGCTGCTCTACCATTGCTGACCAAGCGGCAGGGCGGCGCCGGCGAAACTGGCGGCGACCCTCAGCACGAGATCCACTTGTGAGTGCGAGTCCGTTCGGGCCATGGCTCGCGCCAACAAAGTTCTCGCCGTGTTGTGGGAGATGCCGGCCCGGCGCGCGAATTCTGGCAACGACACGCCGGAGAGAAGCGCCAAAACAAGTCGACCCTCGGCAGGCGTAAAGCCGAACAGGTCCGCCAGCACAGTAAGACTGGGTGCGATCTTGGCGCCGGGGTCGGAAATGAACATCAGGAGGGCGGGCATGGTCGAGCCGCCGGCCTTTGCCGCAGCGCCGACGGGCGCCAGCATCAGGGCGTAGGCCGTCTTGCCGGACGGTCGGTGAACACGCATATGGCCGCCCGCCGACCTTCGTTCCCCCTGCACATGACAAAGGGCCGAAATGAGCCGTTGCAGTCGTGCGTCTTCTTCTTTTCCGGCGGCTCGCAGGCCGTCCACCGTACGCAGCAGGCCGTCGGCCCCACGCAGGATGGCGTCCGCGGCAGCGTTGACATGGAGGAGGCGGCCCTTCGCCCCCATCATGACGACGCCGATACTCAAGTGATCGAGAACCGCGTAGAGCGACCGGCTCGCCTGGTCGGCCTGCTGCAGTCTGCCTCGTATCTCCAGTGCCCGCTGAATGTGCGGCAGCAGCCTTCCGACGAGCTTCGCTTCTCGGGCCGAGAAATCCTTGCAGCTTCGGGGGCGGTGAATGCCAAGCACGGCTTGATGTCCGTCATCCATGGGGATGACGGATCCGACCAGATGATACATGTCGATGCGCCGAGGTCGCAGATACTCGTTGTAGATGATGCTCCGCTCCAGCGTCCGCTCGTCGACCACATCCGACCCGATGATGGCTCTGCCGAACAGGCGCTGCTCCGAAAAGCCATTGACCCAGACATCGTGCTGCGCGAACTGGGCATACTCCTGGAAGGCTTGTGGACTGAGGCCGAGCCAGCCGAGCACGTCTACCGTGGACGTTTGGCGACTGTGCGTGGAGAGCAGCAAAGTCTGCCCTCCCACATAAGTCATCAGAGTCTCGCTGACGCTCTTCCACGATCGATAGCCGAGCGCCGCATCGTACAAGGCGCCGATCAGGCTGCTCTCGTCACGCGTAGCCATCCTCCCCCACCGACGGTCACCACGAAGGATGCCGTGCATTATTATCGCCAAAATCTGGCGGCCCCGCGGCCGGATGGCAATGGTCTTGTGCCGGGTCCTGCGCGGCGCCAGCAGCTCGGCGGCGAGAACGCCAGGACGTCGGGTCAAAGCAAAGTTGCGGGACGGCCGCCCTCCTTGGAAGCGTATGATCCGGCCGACATTCACAGCTTTTTGTCGCGCAATTGGATGACAGGGCGCCACTTGCTCGAGCTTATGGTGAGAGAACGTCAAGGGGAGAGACTGATCTTGAAAATCCGTTTCCTGATGTCGGCATGCATTGCCATGATGGTTGCAGCGGCCTGCACGCCGACGACGGACTCCAGCCGCCCTCAGACTGCAGCGACGGTTGCGAGCGCCGCACCCCCGTCCAACGTTCAGGAGAGCGACTGGGCCGTGGGCGAATGGTCGGGGTTTCGCCTGAACTCAGGCGACCGCGCGTCGTTGAGGCCCGTGCAGGGCACATTGATCGTCACCCGGCGGTCCGATGGCGCCTTGTCCTGTACCGGGCGAAACAATGAAAACGGCAACACGTTCCCGATCACCACCTGCGTGGCCGACGCCAGTGGCTTGAGACTCGCGTCGGCAAGCGCCGGTGGCTTCCAGGCAAATATGACGCGCACTGCCCCGAACCAAATTACGGGTAAGGTCGAGATCGTCGGGTCCAGCTTTCGCTACGATCTGACGCTGACGAAAGCCTGAGCAGCGCCCGGCGATCGGTCGTCGCATAAACCTATTTCGTGCCCTTCGGTCGAGCCGGCTCGGCTTCGCCGACGGCCAGTTGCTTCACCCGGGCGAGCTGCTGGGGTTCGCGAACGACCAGGGAATAGAGCGATGCAAAAGCATCCCTGAACGATTGTCGGTCGAAGTCGTACGATAGTCCGGTCCCCATCTCGGACGCCCGCGCCATCGCTTGCGCTTCGTACGCGTCCATCAGGGTACGCTGGCTTTCGACGGAGGCCTCTGCGGCTTGGCGAACAAGCTCCTGGTCGTTCTTGGACAATGACTCCCATCTCCGCCGGGACATGATGAGGATCGACGGAGGTTCTGCGTGCTGGCTGACCGTAAAGTAAGGCGCGACGGTGAAGAAGTTGAGCGCCAGGTAATCTGACAGGCTGCCCTCGACCACATCGATCGCGCCGCTCTTCAGCGCTGCAAAGAGCTGTGAATGCGGCACGGTCATCGGCTGCGCTCCGAGCGCTCGGAACATGACGTCGGACGTATCGCCTTTCTGGAAGCGGATCCGCTTGCCCCTCAGGTCCGCAACGGTGTTGACGAATCCGGTACGGCTGAAAAAGCAATAGCTGCCGCTGTCGTAGAGGGCCAACCCGACGAGCCCGGCGGGTTCGAGCGACGCGAGCAGATCCCGCCCCAAAGCCCCATCCAGGGCGCGCCGTTGATGTGCCTTCGACTCGAAGACGAAGGGGAGCGTCGGGACCACGGTCAGGGGCGCAATGTTGTTCAGGGCATTGAGATTGACCCGCGCCATATCGAGCTTGCCCAACCGGACCTGAGCGACCAGGAAGCTCTCGGAACTCGCCGCACCCGCCCCCAGGTCGCCAATATAGAGACGGCCGTTGGTTCGCTCCCGCAAGGACTGGCCGATGCTTTCCACGCTCTGCACAGTCGGATGGCCGAATGGAAGTGTGTCCGCAGATCGAAGCATCTGGGCCATCGCTGCGGACGACTGGAAAGCCAGCATGAGCGCGATAACAATTCTCACGACCACCTTGCGTGGACTCCTCGGCAAACCCTACCATGTTTCCCAGCCCAGCCGGTCCCAGGCAACTCCGCCCGCGGGCTGAAACAAGTAGCGATTGTATCCGAAACACGATCACCTCCCAAAAAAAGGAGGCTGACTTGGCGATCTCGGCAACGACCGCATTGGCGTTTCAGGGGGAGAGCGCCGGAGCGGCGTTCGCACCGATACTCGCGACAAGCTCAGGTCGTCTGCACAACCATGCCGTTATTGACGACAGCCCCTATTCAGGTCCCTTACGTCCTGTTCGCGACAATGCGGTCTGCGGTTCCGTTGACGGTCTAGATGTGGAGTCTCAACAGCTAGTGTAATTCAGTCGGTTGCGGATCAACCGGCTGCCGATCGGCGGCCCGTGCGGCGGAAGACATGTACAGCCACTTGTCTGCCCCTGCGGCCCGACCTTCGTTCAGAACGGAAGTGGCGCGGGCACGATTGCCGACCTTCCAGAATGCCTCCGAGACATCCCGATAAACCATCGCCGTGGCGCTTGCCCTGTTCTCCGGTTCAGTCAGGTTCAACGCCCATTTCGCACTCGTAAAACTCTTTTCTGCGGCCGAGCTGTCACCGTCCAGGACCTGGTACCCAGCCAACGTGCCGTAAGCCAGCGCAAGCGTCCCGCAGTTGATCCTGGAAGCATGCGAGCATTGGTCGGGCTCCGAAAAACGCGCGACCTCTTTCTTTGCAAGACGAATTGCCGCTTTCTGGTCGCCGCTTTCGGAGGCCTGCATCGCCGCCGACTGATAGGACTCGCTTGCGCAGCATGCCACCAGCAATCCGCATACCGCGATCGTGGCGGCTTTCACGAGGACCTGCATTCTATCGCGACGTCGATCCTCGGATGATCCTGGCATGTCCAATCCTTCGCACGATGGCCGGCAGATTGGTATCCCTCCTCGCCAGCTCCTGAGGCTACCTTGTCAAAAGCGTGTCGCATTTGCGAGCCGGTATCTGGCCTAGCACACATTCTGACGTCAACGCGAGCGCAGCCGTTCCCAATCGCGGCCAGGACGCTCGCTCCGAGGACGATCCCAGCACCTTCTATCGTGTCCGTAGTCCAGCCAGGCCGGGGTCGACATCATGACTGAATATCCTCTTGCCGGCGCCGAGGCGACAGGCGAACCCTTCTTCGCAAGGCTATTGCCGAGGTGACTGATGCCGCTATGGCACGCGCGCTGTGTAGTCATCGTGCTGTTGGCCGTCAGCTTGGCCGCCTGCAGCGCGTCGAATACTCGCGGAACGGGCGGTCCGAGCTCGGACGATCTGTCCGACTGTCGGACGCAGGCATCGCGCCAAGCGGAGATGCGGTTCCCTTATCCGCCTCGAGATGTATCGCGCCCCCAGGTCGACGAAATGCAAACTCGAACCGATCGCTCGGCGGCTGAAAGACGATACTTCGAGCAGTGCGTTCAGCAAAAGCAACTTCGTCGGGGTTCGCCCGACCTTTAGGGGCAGGCTTCAATCAAGAAGCGATCGCCAGATACCCCGAAGCAACGCGCAAGATCGGCGAGGATTCCCCCTACGGGTCGGCAGACTGCCCGTAGGGCGGCCAATTGGCGGAAGCCCCCGCAGTCAAGCATCAGCTGCGGAAGATGTCGGCGATCAGCTGCCTGCCGATCTGAGACCAATCGAACGTCTTGGCGCAAGCGTCGAAAGCGCGCTGGTGGTACGCATTCAGGGTGTCGAGCGAATCGATGTGCGACAGGATTCCTTCGACCAGCGAGACGTGGGTGTCGAACAGCCCGTAGCTCCGGCGGTCCTCGAGCGGCATGCCGGGCAGGCTGCCGCGCATCGACAGGATCGGCAGGCGATTGAACACATAGTCGAGCCCCTTCAGCTTGAAGCCGCCGAGCAGGTCCGGGACAAGGGCGATGCGCGCCGCCGCCATATAGGGAAGTACATCGGCGACCGGACCGACGAAGTCGACGGACGGATACCGTCGTCGCAGTCCGTCGAGATAGTGGGGCTCGGCGGATCCGACGACTTGCAGATCCACCCTCGCGGCCGTGAGCCGGGCGGTCGCTGCCTCGAGGAAGCGCTCCAGGCTCTCCCGCTTGGCCAGCCAGTCGAAGCTGCCGACGATGATTGCCCGGCGGGGCAGGCGTTCGGTGATGGTGCGGCGGGAAACGCGCGGCCCGTCATAACCGGCCGGTACGTAGCTGACTTTCTTGGCTGTGGTGAAGGGGGCCAGCGTTTCGCAGTCATCGGGGGAATCGGCGGTCACGAAGTCGGCCGCACCGAGGAGCCGGCGCTCGAGCACCGCCGTCTTTGCGGCGTCGAGGCGCCTGGCCAGCCATCGCACCCCACGCGTGTCATCGGCGATACGCCGGGCGGCGATCGTCTCGCAATTGTGCGCGAGGTAGACGAGTTTCCGCGCACGATGTCGCTGGCGGAGCACGCTGCCGAGCGCCCATCCACTCATGATGCTGTCGAATACGACCGCATCCCACACCTCGGCCGCAAGTGCCTGATCCACGGCTTGCCGGCCTGCCGACGAGGCGCCGAACGACGCGAGGTTCGGCAACGGTGATGCCAGGCGACGCCAGGTCGGACGGTGATGCCGGCGATGAAGCTGCCAGCGTATGTTGGCGCAGGCGCGCGGCAGGCCGTCCTTCTCACCATGCCGATCGAGCCCGATGACGTGCAGCTTGGTTCCGCCGGTCGCCATCGACTGGATGAGGCCGCCGGAATAGATCAGCTGTCCGTTCTTCTTCGGCTCCGGATCGGCAAGCGTGAGCCACAAGCATCGCATGAGCGTTAGTCCATCAGAGGTGTCGAATCGGGATCCTGACCTGGGGCGGTTTGGCCCTGAACGACGGGCCCAGCGCCGGTCAGTGCGGCCGCGGCTGGCGCGTCGTTCGAAATGTCGGTGTGGACAGGCGGCTCACTGTGGTCGCCAAACCGTCGCGCTCCATTTCTCCCCCTCGCTTCTTCCCAAAGTGCATATCGAGTGTCATTGGCGAGATGGAGTCATAGCGAGTGCATCCGGACATGCACCGAAACAAAATTGTGATACGCCGCCTAAAGGCGAGGGAAGTGCGATCACAGGTATTCGTGCGTGTAACGACGGCGAGGTATTTCAGACCATCCGCATCGGTGCCGTGACCCGCGCCCTCCAGAGCTCGCCAAGGAGATCGGAAGGCTCGCCCGGTCCGTCGCAGTGGGCCTTGTGGGTCAAGCACCCTGCCGACCGAAGCCATCGATACCCTCTCGTCACAGCTGCAGGGCGCTCAACCCGCCGCGCCACCTCTCCAAGAAAATCGAGGGGGATCGCGCCCAGAGCGCGTTTCGCTCGACCGGAATCAGCCAAGCGGAAGGGCGTGCTCTGGATTCTATCGATTCTAAAGCAGCTTATGCCCGGGAGAGCGTGTCGGAAGCCCCACGCCCAATGCTCATGCCGGGCTCTCAAAGCGGATGTCGCCCGGACGGAGCGTGATCTTCTCGAGCACGGGGACGGCCTGTCCTTGACGGAACTCGCGGCGGAGGCCGACAGCCAAGACAGGGACAGGCGCCTCGCCCCGGCTCCAGGAAATCGAGACCGCGTTTGGCGACCTCGGCAACGAGCGGCGGCGCATCGGCGAGGACCTCGAGGACGCAAAGACCCGCCTGCGCCAGATGCGGGGCACCGATGCCGCCTCGAGCGCAATCACCAACACGCGCGGCCATCAGTTTGCCCCGGTTCCATTTCATACAACGGATGTTCCACGCTATACTTCAAAGGTTGAGGGGAGTTCGCATGGTGTTTTCCAGGCGGTCCTTGACCTTAAACAACGCGATCGAAGCCGACGCGCGGGACCGCCATTGGCGGTGCCGTTTTGAGCGGTAGCCGGGATCATCAGCGATGTCGATCGACATTGCTCGCTGGCTCCGCGAACTAGGACTCGAGCGGTACGTCTCGGCGTTTATCGCCAATGATGTAGATTCCGAAATACTACTCAAGATTACCGTTGAAGATCTTGTTGGCCTCGGCGTTACGTCGATTGGCCATCGGCGAAAGTTGCTGACCGCAATCGCAGCATTGAGGGACGGCGGTGACTCAGCTGTACCATGCCTGTCCGCCGAGCCCGTGCGGCAAGGCGAAGACGGCAGCCGCCTTTCAAGCTCCGCCGAACGTCGGCAGCTAACTGTCGTGTTTTGCGATCTTGTCGGATCAACTGCACTGGCGTCCATGCTCGACCCGGAGGATCTGCGGGAGATCCTTGAGGCTTATCGCGCCGCTGCTGCCGGTGCCGTTGCTGAGTGCGGCGGCTATGTGGCCAAGTATATGGGTGATGGAATTCTCGCGTATTTTGGCTATCCGCAGGCACATGAGCATGACGCTGAGCAGGCAATACGGGCGGGACTTGCACTAGTCCGCCGAGTGGGGCGACTTCAGAACAATGGGACCGCGTTGGCGAGCCGGGTCGGCATTGCCACTGGCCTCGTTGTCGTTGGCGATCTTATCGGATCAGGGGAAGCGCAGGAGCGCGGGGTTGTCGGCGAGACACCAAACCTCGCAGCCCGTCTCCAAGAGATGGCATCCGCCAACGCGGTACTGATCGCAGAGAGTACGCGGCGGCTGGTTGGCGATCTGTTCGATTACCGCGATCTCGGCGCTATCGCACTCAAGGGACTGACCGAAAAGGTAGTGGCCTTCGAGGTAATCGGCGAGAGCATGATCGAAAGCCGCTTCGAGGCGCTCCGTTCGGCAATGATGAGTCCGCTCATCGGGCGTGACGAGGAAGTCCAATTGCTGATGCGACGGTGGACCCAGGCCAAGCGCGGCGAGGGTCAGATCGTGCTGGTTTCTGGAGAAGCCGGCATTGGCAAGTCTCGCATTGCCGTGGCGCTGCAGGAGCGGCTCCAAGTCGAGCGGCCTATCAGGCTGCGCTATTTCTGCTCGCCGAACCGACGCGACAGCGTTCTCTTCCCTATTATTGCCCAGCTCGAACGCGCGGCCGGCTTTACACGCGATGACACGCCCTCAGAGAAGTGCGACAAGCTGGCGGCCCTACTGTCTCAGCCGGGCAATGGCATCTCGGACCTCGAGGCCGCTTTCGTCGACCTTCTGGCGCTGCCGGCGAGCGATCGCTATCCGCCATTGCCCAGTGATCCTCGAGAAAGGCGCGAGAGGATCTTCTCGGCGCTTGTCCGCCAGCTGGAGGATCTGTCGCGTCAACGGCCTGTGCTCCTGCTGTTCGAGGACGCGCACTGGAGTGATTCCACCTCGCTCGATCTGCTGGATCGGTTCGCCGAGCGCATACGCAAGCTGCGTGTCCTCATGATTGTGACATTCCGTCCGGAATTCGAGCCGGTGTGGGCCGGCCAGGCCCAAGTGACGTCGGTGATGTTGAACCGCCTTAGCCAGCGGGAGACATTGGCATTGGCTGGAAGCGTGGCCGGCGGGAAATCGCTTCCTGACGAGATTCTTGATCGGATCATTGAACACACCGACGGCATCCCACTCTGTATCGAGGAGCTGACCAGGGCACTGCTGGAGAGCGACTTCCTCCGGGAAGAGAGCAGGCAATTCATCCTCTCCGGTCCAATGCCATCGCTTGCGGTCCCGTCGAGCCTCCACGATTCGCTGATGGCCCGACTCGATCGGCTGGGCCCCGTGAAGGAAGTTACGCAGGTCGGCGCCGCCATCGGGCGTGAATTCACTTTTGACATCCTGAAGTCGGTCACCAGCCGCCCCGACGATCGGTTGAGAGCCGAGTTGGACCAACTGATCGAAGCGGGATTGATATTCAGCCGCGGCGGTCCGCAGCAGACATCTTTCGCTTTCAAGCACGCCCTCGTACAAGACGCGGCCTATGGCACTTTGCTGCGCAGCCGGCGCCAGGAGCTTCATGCCAAGATCGCGAATGCGCTCGAAGAACTGGTCTCGCTGCACCCCAGTCAGAACAAGGCGGTCGGCGAACGCTCGGCGTTACTGGCGCATCACTGGCTCAGGGCCGAGGAGTGGGAAAGAGCCCTCAAGTACACGCTGGAGGCCGCGGAGCGGGCACGGACGCTCTTTGCTCGTCCCGAGGCGATCAACCACTACTGGCAAGCGCTTGCCCTGCTGGCGCGCCTGCCGGTCACGTCCGAACGCAGTCACATCCACTGCGACGTCCTCATGTCGATGGTCCTGCTTCCGGGCTGGCGGCGAGATGAAGGATCGCAATCCGACTTGGTTCACCATCTTGATCGGGCGATGAGGAATGCCATCGAGGCGGGAGAAACCGCGAGATTGGCCAATCTGGAGGCAATAAAGGGCGCAATTCGCGATGATAGGGCTCTCTTCGAGAGCGCGATTGCACGCGCCAAGAGTTCCGGAGACAAGTCCGCCATAGCCTTTTGCGCCCACTTCTACGGCGACAATCTCGGAGTGCATGGGCAATTCGAGGCGTCGCTCGAGCATTTCGCGCGAGCAGTCGAAATTCTCGGGACGCAGGGCGACCAATTGCGCCAGGCGCTGATCATGTCAAGCGGCGGACGCTGTTACAATGCCCGAGCCGGCAAGATCGATCAGGCTCTCTTCTTTGCCAATCGAGTGCGTGAAGCCGCGGATGCTCTCGGCAATGCCGAGCTGCGGGCGTGGTGCTCAATGAACGCAGAGCCATACTACTACCGTGGGCTGTGGTCCGAAGCCGTCCTGGCTGCCGAGGGCTCGTTGCCGGTCGCGTGGGAAATCGGCGAGTGGCCCGTGGTAATTTTCTCCTCCGCTTGGCTGTCCATGGCCTATGCGAAACTTGGACAGTCGGACAACGCCCGGAGGATTCTCGATCGTGTTTTTAATGAAGTGCCAGCGCGCATTATCAAGTCGCGGTCGATGGCCATCCCTTATGCTCAGATAGCACGTGCCCAGATCTATCTGACCGCAGGTAACCACAGTGAGGCCCTCCACACTGTTCACCAAGCGCTTACCACCGCAACGCGCTATTCTTTTCGTCTCGAAGAAGTCGCGGCCCATCGAGTTCTCGGGCAAGTCCACGAAGCGATGGGCGATCGGGCCGAGGCCGACGCCGCCTTCCGCCGCAGCCTCGAGGCCCTCGACACAATCCAATGCCCTCCCGAGCTTGCGCAATCGTTGTTAGCCTACGGCCGCTTTCGCAAGGGTGACAATGCCCAAGAAGACCGGGCATTGCTTGAGCGTGCACTTCGTCTCTTCGAAGAGATGAAGGCCACGGGATGGATAGAGGAGGCCCGCCGCGCCATGGCAACCGCATCTCCGGTTTGAAGCGGTCTCGACGCTTGTGGCGCCTTCGCCACAGTACCGCGCCGAGCTGAAGCCCTTCGGTATCGACGTCTTGGTGGTCTCCCACGATCCCGCGGCAGGAGACCGCGGGATGACTACCGCGGCCCTCACGCGGGTCGCGGGCGCGATGACCGCCGAGCAAAGTAAGCTCTATGGCAAGTCGATCAGCGCCTTCGTCAGCAACTTTGAAACCGCGCCATCGGACGAGATGGAGCTGACTGCGGTCGCGGCGCAGTTGGTCGAACTAGCCGAGCGACATCCCGCGCCGGCTCGCGCGGCGATCGGGCGCTTCACCGAACAGCAGATCGGCGCCTTTCACGAGCCGCCTGATCCTGAAGGCCGTGGAGCAGATTTTCGTGAAGTCGGCGCTCCGAATCTTCAAGGCGCTGCGTATCGACTACGGCCAGGCTGACCACCCGGTGCTGCTGGCCGTCCGGCACAATGACGAGGAAATGCCCCTGGTGGGCCGAGCACGGGCACGGCCCACCAGTTGTTCCAGGCGCTCCGAATAGCGGCCCTGGAGGAGTATCTATCCACCTCCCGTCCCCTGCCGTTCACCGTCGACGACCCGTTCGTGAATTTCGATGACGAGCGCGGCGGCGCGGTTTGAAGTCCTGGGCAATCTCGCCCGCCGGACGAAGGTGATCTTCCTGACACATCACGCGTATCCGATGGACGTGGCAGTGAAGGCCCTATCCCACGTCGGCAATTTCTTGCGCCTCTAGCGTCGATCGCATGTGCCGGATCCTGAGGGCGTTCCCGCGCTCCCAGCAGTTGAAGTCAAGAACGTCCCCTTGCTGTCATCACAGGATACTGTCACGCCCCTCTGCGGCCCGCTGCATCTTGTCGGCAATGCAAGGGCTGGAGTCTCCAGGACGCACCCTTGTCGACTCCGTGAAGCTGGGCGACCATGGACGCGGACCATCGGAGGTGGCCCGAGGCGATGGGGTTTTCATGTCCTGCGGCGTCGCGGTCGGCTTCCTCGCAGCCGCCGCCGCGATCGGCGGCCTGCTGTTTGCACTTCCCGTTCCGGAAATGAGCGCCAACTTCTGGACGACGGACGAGCCGAGATTGATGTCCACCGACATTGGAGTAAGAACGTGCTACTTCCTCCGAAGTGCTCCAGGAGGGTAGCATTTCTCTTTACGTCCACGACGAGCTTCTTGGTCACGTACCGAATCCGGGTTTCCAAGCGCGCCATGGAAAGTCCCTGCAAACGATCGACAACGATGGCCTGCGATGGAACGGCGAGGCGTCGCCCCTGAGCGAGCGGACGATCTTGGCTGTAGGCGACTCCTATACTTATGGTGAGGAGGTCAATGACGACCAGACTTGGCCGGCCTATCTGCAACGCCTGACGGGCCGTCGGGTGTTGAATGGGGGCGTAACCGGATATGGCTTCGACCAGACCGTGCTCCGTGCCGAGCAGCTGGCTGATAGACTCTCCCCCTCCACGATCATCGTGAGCTTCATTGAAGACAATCTGAGGCGAGCCGAAATGGGTACCCTGTGGTGGCGGGACAAACCCTGGTTCGCGATCGAAGGCGGCCAATTGGCTTACAAGCCGGCCGGTGAACCGTCCTGGGCGAAGCTGCCGCGCCGATTCCATTCGTACCTGGGGCACTGGTTTCACAAGCTCCCGCCACCGCAGAGAGCCCGCGCACAACTTGTTGAGAACAAGTTCGTGGAAGCTCTCCCGTCGCGCCTGCAGCACCTTCTTGGTTATTGCGTCAGGGTACATCCGGTCGGAGCCGGACTGGAAATCGCCAAATTGCTCATCAGGCGGCTGGCGGAGCTGCAGAGAACTCGCGGCATCAAAGTGGTGGTTATGGCGCAGCATCCGCCAGTGATTTGGCTTAATCAGTCGGAGGCCAGACGACTACGCCGTGCAACTCAATGCGTTCTCGACTGCGCTGCAGCCAGCGGCCTGGCCACGATTGATACCTATTCCCGGCTTGCCGTCGAACCGGCTCCACACCGTCATTACGCACACACCCACATGAACGCGCGTGGAAACTCGATGATCGCAAGCTTGGTGGCGGCCACGCTGCCTGCGCTGCTCGGTGAAACGCCGTAACAGGATGGCGACGCGCAGGCTTGCCCTGAGGGAGTGGCGGCCGCGACAACCTGCTGCGCAATCAAAGCACGCGCGCGGCGGAGGTCGGAAAGCAAGGTATGCGAACCGGCTCTTCGGAGCCTAGGCGTTCGCGACGAAGCGAGACTCGTCAGGGCAAGTCGATCAACAATATCTCTGCGTCGCTGTCCGCCTCGATTGAGAGCCTTTCCTCCGACGTTATCGCGGCGCCATCGCCTTCGCGCATTTCGGTTCCGTTGAGGCCAATGATGCCCGCGACGATTTGAACCCAATAGCCGCGGCCCCGCTGGAGGCTGCGCTCGAGGGAGACGCCCTCGTCGAGCCGCGCCAGCTCCATCGACGCATCCTGCCGCAGCGTCAACGATCCGTCTCGCCCGTCGCTGCTCGCGATGATGATCCAGCGGTTGCGCGCCTCGTCGGACGCGAAGGACTTCTGCTCGTAGGAAGGCGCGCCGCCGGTCTCGGCGGGAATAATCCATATCTGGAGCAAGTGGGTCCGCTCGTCGGGGCTGGGATTGCGCTCGCTATGGCGAATGCCCGTGCCGGCGCTCATACGCTGCACCTCGCCCGCCCGGATCACCGCGCTATTGCCGAGATCGTCACGATGCTCGACCGCGCCTTTCAAGACGATGGTCACTATCTCCATATCTCGATGAGCGTGCTCGGCCAGTCCCGCCCCGGGAACGATGCGGTCCTCGTTGAGCACCCTGAGGTCACGAAATCCCATATGCTTGGGATCGTTGTAGTCGGCGAACGAGAAGCTATGCTGGGCATCGATCTGCCCGCCCCGATGGCGACCGCGAGCGCCTCGGTCCCTGAAACGGATCATGTTCCCGTCATCCCTGGAGTTGCCGCATCAGCGTCACGAAGTCTACCACTGCGCGATGCTTTGCGGCGGTAGCTTGCGGACCGTCTGTCCGCATGAGGACTTCTACCATCGTCAAGCACTCATGTGGTCGCCATGCATTGTCGTCCTGGCGTCCTGCTCGGGAATGCCGGAAACAATTAGAAGATTGGGCTTCCGCATTATCCTGTCCATCTGGCCTTTCTTGCGGCGCGTGCCAGCATGCAATCCAGCGCCGTCCCTGTGCAGCAATGCCCGACACTCCGCCTTTCGGCCGCAGCTCGGGCGCGACCGCTGGGCCCGCCGGCCCTATAAGTCGTCAACAACAATTGGAGTAAATCCCATGACCGCTACATCGGACGGCGCCAAGCGCATCGACAAGGAGGCCTTGCTTGCGAAATACGTCGCCGAACGCGACAAGCGACTGCGCGCCGACGGCAACGCGCAGTATATTCGCCTGACCGGCCGCTTCGCCGACTACAACAGGGATCCCTATACGGCCCCGATCGAGCGCGCGCCCGTGTTCGACCATTTGCAGTTCACCTTCGTCGGCGGCGGATTCGCCGGCCTGTTGACCGGCGCGCGCCTTGCCGAGGCGGGCATACCCGGCGCGCGGATCGTCGAGAAAGGCGGCGACTTCGGCGGCACCTGGTACTGGAACCGCTACCCTGGTGCCCAATGCGATACGGCCTCCATGGTCTACATGCCCCTGCTCGAAGAGACGGGGCACCGGCCGACCGAGAAATACGCGCACGGACCGGAAATATACGAGCAGTGCCAGCGCATCGGGCGTCAGTACCGGCTCTACGAAAATGCGCTGTTCCAGACCGAGGTCACGAATCTGGAATGGGACGACTCGAAAAGGCGCTGGATCGTCTCGACCAACCGCGGCGACTGCTTCACCAGCGACTATATCGGCATGGGAATCGGGCCGCTGCATGTGCCGAAACTGCCGGGCATCCCCGGCATCGAGACCTTCAAGGGACATGCCTTCCACACGAGCCGGTGGGACTACGATTATACTGGCGGCGATCCGAAGGATGCGTCGCTCGACAGGCTCGCCGACAAGCGCGTGGCGATCATCGGCACGGGCGCAACCTCCGTGCAGGCCGTGCCCCACCTCGCGCGCTGGGCAAAGCAGCTTTACGTCGTGCAGCGAACGCCTTCCTCCGTCGACGTACGCAACAACGGGCCGATCGATCCCGACTGGTTCGCCGAGGTCGCCACGCCCGGCTGGCAGGGCCGCTGGCTGGAGAACTTCACGGACAGCCAGACGGGCGGCAAGGACGTCGAGGATTTGGTGCAGGACGGCTGGACGGAGCTTGCGCGGCGCATCCGTAAGGAATTGGCCGGCCTGCCGCGCGAAAACCGCACGCAGGCGGCGATGCTGGCGGCGTTCGAGAACGCCGACTTCGAGAAGATGAATGAAGTCCGCGCGCGGGTCGACGCCGTCGTCAGCGACAGTGAAACGGCCGGCAAACTGAAGGCCTGGTATCGCCAGCTCTGCAAGCGGCCCTGCTTCCACGATGCCTATCTCCAGGCGTTCAACACGCCCTCCGTCAAGCTGGTCGATACCGACGGCAAGGGCGTGGAGCGGATTACCGAGACCGGATTCGTCGTTGCAGGCGTCGAATACGCGGTCGACTGCATCGTCTTCGCATCCGGGTTCGAGGTGGGCACCGATTTCCGCAGCCGTTCGGGCTTCGAGGTTGTCGGGCGTGACAGCCTCACGCTGTCCGAAGCGTGGCGCGAGGGCATGAAGTCCTTGCACGGCATCCACACACACGGCTTCCCGAACGCTTTCTTCGTACAGCCGACCCAGGGCGCGAACCTGATCTCCAACATCCCGCACAACCTGACCGCCTCGGCCGGCGCCATCGCCGATGTCGTCGCCCATGCGGTCAATCGCGGGCTGCACGAGGTCGAGGTGGAACGCTCCGCGCAAGAGGCTTGGCTCGAGACGCTGCTCAAATCACCGCCGCGCTTGACCGGCGCCCCGGACTGCACCCCCGGCTACTACAACAACGAGGGCCAGGCGCCGACGCCGATCCAGCGACTCGCGGTCGGCTATCCCGCCGGGGCAAGCGCCTACTTCCGATACCTCGATGCCTGGCGCGCGTCGGGTGACTTCACGGGACTGCAGTTCCGTTGAAGGTCACGCCTGTAAATCGGCGCGCCATTCGGACACCGGCCCAACCAACACTTGCTGCATCTTGTGCTGCCGGTCGGTGCCGAGACCACGTGCCGATTAACATTTCGTAGCATGGGGGCACCTCGAACAGGCCCGGCGACCGAATGGCGCGCCGGGGCCACGCGCTACGAATGTCGCCGGG